>Ga0256914_1000309_pt1 | contig 47292 bp, 43 predicted proteins | sample HulkmetaG_FD_191571 | JGI IMG/M metagenome (GOLD analysis project Ga0256914, IMG submission 191571) | Hydrothermal chimney microbial communities from Main Endeavour vent field at the Juan de Fuca Ridge, Pacific Ocean - Hulk | ecosystem: Environmental > Aquatic > Marine > Hydrothermal vents ...
AAAGTTCATCTGCGCCTAGTTCGTCTAAAATATTCTGTATATAGTTTAATGCCCGTTTCTTGGATATAATTGCAATAGCCGTTATCAATATTAGTCTCAAATCAAGCCAAAATGAGCGATGATCTACATATAGCAACCCAAGACGACTTTTCCATGGTCTAATAAGACGGTTATAGTCCAAATCTGGATCATCACTATCCTTTAAAATTTCTCCCTCGTCAGAAAATACAATGGATGCAATATCCGTAATACCTGGTCTCACGGTCAATAGCCGTTTCTCTTCATCTGTATATAAAGCAACATCGCGAGGCACTTGTGGGCGGGGCCCAACAAGGCTCATTTCACCTTTAAGAACGTTCCACAATTGGGTTAGTTCATCTAGCTTGTAACGACGAATAAAATGCCCGACAGGAGTAATTCTAGGATCACGAGCAGATGTGGAGTCTATGCCCACTTTATCCGCATTCCAAACCATCGAGCGTAATTTAACCATCTTGAATGGCTTACCATCCTTACCGATGCGCACCCCCTTATAGAAGGGAGAATGAAAATCTTGAAGCCATATAGCTATCATAACAGGAACCAAAATAGGGCTAACCAACACCAATCCAATTGCAGAGACTATAATATCAAAAAGACGCTTTCCCATCTTTACCTCCCAACACCTAATGCCCTCAATACTTGCTCTGCAATACCTTTAGCATCTAATCCATATAAAGAGCGAAGATATTGCTGTGAACCAACTTCGGACGAAAATTTAGCAGGAATACCTAACCGTTTAAATAGAGGACGTGGCCCTTCAGATTCGGCTAATACCTCTGCCACAGCACTACCTAAACCACCTATAATACTGTGTTCCTCGACGGTGAAAATGGCATGCGTATCTTCAGCAGATTGTAATACAGCATTTACGTCTAAAGGTTTCACGGTGTGCATACTGAGCACACGAGCATCAATGCCCTTTGCAGCCAGAAGATCCGCTGCCCCCACAACTTCTGGCAGAATACCGCCAGTACTAATCAGTGTAATATCTGCTCCTTCTCGCAATACAATGGCTTTTCCTAATTGGAATGGGGGTATGCGTTTATGAATCACGGGCTCTCCAGCTCTTCCGAGTCGAAGATAGGCGGGTCCCTGATATTCAACGAGGGCACGTGTAGCCAAACGTGCTTCTACTGGGTCCCCGGGAGCAACTACAATCATGTTGGGCATGGCTCGCATGACTGCAATATCCTCGGTGGCGTGGTGGGAAGGGCCGAGGGCACCGTAAGCCATCCCACCTCCTACTGATACAATGCGCACATTAGCATTGTGATAACACACATCATTACGGATTTGTTCTAAAGGACGAATTACAGGAAAGTTGGCAATGGAGTATGTAAAGACGATTTTCCCGCTTAAGGCCATGCCAGCCGCCATGCCTGTCATGTTTTGTTCAGCCACCCCCGCGTTCACAAATTGCTGAGGTAAATTCTCCATAAATGGTGTGACAACTCCAAAGCCCAAATCACCTACCATCAGAATGATACGCGGGTCATTTTTGGCTATCTCAAAAAGCTCTTGGATGAACGCTGTTCTCATTCACTCTCCTCCAATTCCGCAAGAGCAGCTTGATACTCTTCGCCCTGAGGTGAACGATAATGCCAGAGGAGTTTATTCTCCATAAAGCTAATCCCTTTCCCTTTAACTGTGTGGGCGATGAGACAACTAGGACGCCCCGGTTCGAACGGCAAAGAGGTAAGCGCTGAGGTAATTGCATCCAAGTCGTGACCGTCAATTTCTCTCACTGCCCATCCGAAAGCACGCCATTTAGCAGCCAAGGACTCCAAATCTATGACTTCTTTGACGGTTCCCAAGCTTTGAATCTTGTTATAATCAACAATCGCGACAAGGTTGTCTAGATGGTGGTGCGGGGCAAAAAGAATAGGCTCCCATGTAGATCCCTCATCACATTCACCATCGCTTAACATACAGAACACTCGATACGTCTTATTATCACGCTTTGCAGCCAGGGCCATTCCTGTGGCAACAGAAAGACCATGTCCTAAGGAACCGGTGGATATTTCTATCCCCGGCACATAAGTATGTGTGGCATGACCGGCCAGACGCGAACCATCGGAGTAAAATGTATCTAGCCACTCCACGGGGAAAAATCCAGTTTCTGCTAGAATAGCATAATAAGAAGCACACCCGTGGCCTTTGCTCAGAATAAATCGGTCCCTATCTGGCCAATCCGGCCAAGAAGGATCTACACGCAAAATCTTCTTGTAAAGCACTACGAGCAGTTCCACCATAGATAAGGACGAGCCGACATGAGAAGCCCGCGCCTTATGGGTCATCTCAATTGTGTGTTGACGCACTTTCTTAGCCAATGCTTGCAATTCTACACGTTCCTCTGGTGTAAGTGTCATTATTCAACCCTCGGATATCCATAAAACTCACGGATGAGATTGCTTACATAGAGCACATCCGCATCGGAGAGAGAGGTATTCATAGGAAGCATAAGACAACGTTCAAAAAGACGCTCAGTGTTAGGCAAACGCACGTTAAATCCTAGTTTTTCAAACTGATGAACGGCTTTTCCGCCCCACTGGATAAGGGTACCTACGCCATGATGACTCAAATAAGCGCGTAACTCGTCTCGTTGTTCGGCTTCGATCTCGTAATTTTGGAAAATGTCGAAGTGATCTGGGTCATTATCCGGACCGGGAGGAAGAACGAGTTGTGGCACTTCCTCTAGGTACTTGCGGTACATACGAGCAATCTGACGCCGACGAGCGATCTCCTCATCGTAATAAGTTAGTTTATAATCAAGTATGGCGGCATGCAAGTTATCCAGTCGGGAATTCAATCCCCACATCACTACTTCTCCTGTTTCATCACGGCCATGATCTCGCAAAAGAAGTAATTTACGATACATTTCTTCATCATTCGTGAACACGATTCCCCCATCGCCAAAAGCCCCCAACGTTTTTGCGGGGTAAAAACTCACCACTCCAGCAATGCCAAAAGTCCCCGCGCATTTCCCTTTAAACTTAGAACCCAACGCCTGGGCAGCATCTTCAATAATTAGCAAGCCATACTCATCAGCAATGGCTTGTAACGCATCCATATCGGATGTGCGTCCATTTAATTGGGTAGGCATAATAGCCTTAGTACGAGGAGTGATGGCTTTTCGAACAGAATCAGGGTCAATCAGGTGATCTGAACCACAATCAACAGGCACTGGAGTGGCTCCGGCAAAATATATGGCTGCTGCTGTCGCCACCATTGTATGAGAAGCGAAGATTACTTCATCGCCTGGGCCAATACCTGCTGCTCGCACAGCGAGATGCAAGCCATCTGTGGCGTTGGCAACACCAACAGCGTATTTTGCTCCTACATAATCGGCGATATGGCGCTCGAAATCAGCAAGATCCTTTTGCATGATGAAGGCCCCACGACGGCCAACGTCACGAATGATGGCCATGAATTCTTCTTCGCGAGAGGTAAATACGTATGGATAGTTAAAAAAGGGCACCTTCCTCTTATTCATGATTACTCTCCTTGTTATCTATAGTATAGGCACCAAGTATAGATAAGCCGAATCGTTTCTTTCTTTTTCCATATGCTACCATTTGAAAGCCTGATTTTTCAATCACTCGTATAGAAGCTTTATTATTAGAAGAAACCAAATACCAGAGACACCGATGAGAGGTTAGATATTCATCGATTATCCTCAAAACAGTATAAGTGGCTAATCCCTGACCACGATAATCGGGATGTGTCCATGTATCGCCGATTTGCAAATCATTTTGAGACATAAAAGGAAATCGAAAATATGGAGGGAAAATACCAGAACGATGAATTAGAGTATCCCCATCATATATTAAAGCCAAAGAATAATCTCTGTTTCTAAAAATCCGCGTGTGATGAAAAATCCACCACACAGCGAAAGGAAATAATTGAAGGCCTTTTGGAACAATATTTCGTAATGATGGCTTCCACAAGACAAAGCTATAATTTACGGGTAGTTTATTTATATTCGATTCAACATTTCCAGTATAATCTTCTTTTTTACACATCCTATAAAACAAGTATGTTTCCATCATCGCCTTCCACCAAGTCTCCCACCAAAGCCTGCAACAACTTGTTCCATATAATCAATCATATTGGAATACACTTTGTCTGCTGAAAATTTTTCTTCAAACAAACGCTTGCTATTCTCTCCCATGGCTCGCCTTAATTCGCTGTTATTTATCAGTAAATTAAGCTTCGATAAAAAATCGCGCACATCTCCTGCTTTATATGTCAAGCCGCAATTATATTCATTAAGTAATATCTCCAACTCTCCTTGCAAACTAGATAGTATAGGCAAGCCACCAGACATGTATTCTATAGGTTTATTCGGCAGAGACATGCGTGCAGTATTATGATACGGAGCTAGTCCAATTTCTGCCCACTCCATTAATAATGCGATATCATACGAATTAACCCAACCAGTAAATACTACATTATCCAAATCGCGAGATAAAGAACGATAATACTCCAATTTACTTCCGTCTCCGCAAATAACGAACTGCACATTGTTATTATAATTTTTAAGGTATCGAGCAGATTCTATTACTGTCTCTATATCAAACTGATGCCCCAATGTTCCAAAGAAAACCACCAAAAAAGCATTTTTTCTAACACCCATCTCGATTAATTTATTTTTACTCACCTCTCTTTCGTTGTCATGCAAAACCTTTCTTTTGTAAGCCATATAAAACACCTTATCCCACTTTCGCCTTTGTCTCCCCGCATATCTTAGTCCCCATTGCAAATAAGATTCAGAAATCGCAGTAATAGCTGTTGTGTTACGAAATATGTATCTGTTTGTTTTATGTACAGGCCACATAATCATATTCACAATTGGGCGAAGCATCTTTGGCCACATCCAAACAAAAACATCCGGCCATAAATCTCGTATGTCGACAATAATGGGTATATCTCTTTCATTAGCCAAAGACACTGCTGCCGCTGATACTTCTGGAACAGGCATACCGGTAATAATTAGATCGGGCTTATCCTGCTTTCGGGCATGCACCAAAAATGATTTGGCAATGCGTCGATGAAACTGCAATCGTCGATAACCGATATGTCGTCTATATCCTGGTGCGTACAGGAGCTCGAGAACATATCTATCATTTAAGTGTATTGTCACATCACGATGAAAACGCTGTTGCTTAGTAGCATGTACAAAAGTGGGAGCCCATCGAGTAACATAATGTCCACGCTCAACAAGCATGTCAGCTAATATACCGTACCGAAATAATCTAGCATTTTTGTCTATAGGCAAGAACTCTCCTAAATGAATCAACCATATTTTCATAATACTTGCCTTACATTTTGGGTTGAATTATGATGTAAAAGTTAGTATAGGAGACCAATCTGTAGGCAAAAGTGCACGTTTACGACCTTCGGCCCCAAGCCTACGTCTTAGGTCAGGATTAGACAATAATTGTGTAAGACGAGTGCGTATCTCCTCTGGGTTGTATGGATCTACAAGATAACCGGTTACACCATCGATAATAGCATCTGTACTACCACCACGATTAGGGCCAATAACAGGCACTTCCTGCGAACCAGCCTCTAAAAACACAATACCAAATCCCTCAACACTACCTGTTTTAGGATCCTCCCGCGTAGGCAGCACAAAAACATCGGCGGCAGCATATAAATCCACCAAAAGATCGGCAGGCACTTTGCCAAAGAAAAAGACATGATCTGACACACCAAGTTGAGCGGCCATACTTTCCAGACGAGGACGATCCTCTCCTTCACCTGCCACTACATATAACAAACCAGGAAATTTTTTCGTGATCTCAGGAAGCAATGAAATCACTGTGTCGATGCCCTTTTTACGAACCAAGCGCGCCACACTGAGAATTAACAAATTATGCGGGGGTAAGAGACTACGAATACGTGCGGAATCGCCTCGCCGAGAAAATCGTTCTTTGTCTAAAGGCGGGAAAACAACTGCTATCTTTTCTGGAGAAACGCCGGCACGAATCAAGAGATTTTTTGTATAATTACTAATGGCAACAAAGAAGTCTATTTTTGAGAGTGCGTATTTAAAAAACGGATAAGCATACGAAGTCATCAACGGACGCAGAATATCATCTCCTAATGCATAACTCAATATCTTCGGTTTTTTTCTTACAGGTAACAACATAGCGGCAATCGCCCCCGGAAAAACAGTGATTACCTCAAGAACATCGTATCGACCAGATACTAAAAATGGATACATGGCACGCATTGAAATATAAATTTGCAATAATCTTCTAACAGGCGAGAATCGAGGAGTGCGCCACGGATAGTTAAATCTATAAATGCTAAATTTCTGATTTTTATCAAAATCTTCCCAACCCGGTGTATATGCAGCTAAAACATCCAGATTCTCTGGATAAGCCATGCATCTGGCATAAATATAATTTTGTTGACCTCCAATTGATGGCAAAAATCCTGGACTGAATAACAATCTCCTTGACATTATGGTTACCTCATTCCTGCCATCTACCGACGATATGGTTTACCACATCTCCATTTCCCAAAAGAAACAAGAAATACAAATAAAAGCCACGCAAATAATATCGTGTTATAGTTCAACATATTAGCCAAATAACTTCCTAATGTCACCGCATAAAACAATATAAGAATCGGGATCCATGAAGATTTTCCTTGCTTAATTTTGTGATAGGACATACCAGAAACTATGCCAAGGACCAAGAAGAACGGCAATACCCCCAATAAAGTGGTATCCTCAATAATTTGACGGAAAGCCGTATAAACGTTTGGCTTAAACAGGATAGAACGATACACAACAGACATTCCCTCCCACCCCAAACCAGGTTGGCGATGGGATAATCCTAATAAATCAGCCAATCCGCCAAAAGTCTTAACTCCCAAAGCAGGAGTCATCACTCCCCAGTGTTGTTTCAACCACACAGAAAACAAGAAGGGCGGCGTCAGCATAGATACCACTGTTTTTGAAAAATGTCTACCACTACCGCCAGATTCGCGAAATATCTGCAGAACAAAATAGAGAAACACAAACCCGACAATCAGGATCGCCACAGAAATGACATGCTGCTTAGAAAAAAGCGGCAACTCATGCCCTGCAAATATAGAAGCAACCAAATAGCCAGATATGAAAAATGCCAACATCCATATAAAGTTAGTACGCGCATTAACTAAGAAGGCCTGCAACAACCCAATAAATAATGGGCCAAAAGACCAATACTTCTCCTTTTTGGGTGCCAATACCAACCACATACCACCATATATGGCCCCCAAATAGAGAAATACATTTAACAAATTAGAAAACAACGGAGTACCAAGCCCTAAACCATAACGACGGGAAGCATACCTTAAGCCTATTTCTATTATCAATTTCGGATTTAAAAGAGAGTATACAGGATAGCCTATATAATGAACTAACACTAAAACAGATGCTATGCCAGCTAGGAATGACAAAATAATAATTTGTTTCCCACAATAGATTCCATATTCACGACAGTCGTCACTATTATTTGTCAATTCGTGATTTTTAGGAACAACGGTAACAACCCCTATATGAAACACAGACGCGGCCGCTAAAATAAGCCATACAGCAGGGGGCCACATGTCCATAAATGGAAATAACACTAATACTAAGACCAACAAACTACCCCAATACAAAGCAAAAAATGCGCTAGGTATTAACCAACTACCATATACGGAATGTATCACAATAAACAGCAACAATAACAGTACAGATGGAATTATACTAAGAATCCAATACATAACTATTTCAATTTCTCCACTTCATTTTAGTGATAGCGAAGCAAACGATAAGATAAGCCAACCCCTTTCTGGTGCAACAAATAATACCAACTCATAACCGTTAATCCACCCAAAACATACAAACCAACAATCATGGCTTGAGTCGGCGATATAATTAACCAGGCCCACTCTATTAACGCAACAATCACAAACAAAGTAATAGCGGTATTAACGGCATTGAACGGTAATTTACTTATCGCATCCATAGGACTACGAAGTACAATATACAGAACATATGGTATACCAGCTATAAGCATCCATCTTACAGAAGACACGGTTGCCAGAAACTCTTGCCCCATCCACAAATTTATAACCATTGGCAAAAATAGCCAAATCACTAGTATACCTGCCAAGGTTAGAGACAGTGATACAATTACCACAATCGCTACTATCTTGCTAATTTGTTCCCATTTCTCCTGCATCCTCAACTTACTGATGTAGGGCAACAAGACAATCCCAGTTACTACAAACACGGAACCTAATAACTGCAACACAGTTAACCCAAAAGAAAAAAAGCCTGCCTGCTTTATTCCTGAGTGATGAGCAACAAGAAAGGTGGGGATAGAAAATAATCCAAACCAAGCAAATTCCCCCAACACCCTAGGAGTACCATAAGATAAAAGTTCAAATACAGACCGTATTACATCTTTCTTTTTCCATTCACCTAAGCCTATCTCTTTACATATATAAAACAAGACTGCAGAAGATATAACAATCCAACTCCCTCCCATAAATAAGAATGTGCGATATGGGTTTTTTCCAAAAGCGACTGAACATAAAGGCACAACTGCAGCAGTTACAATTTGAAATATGTTAGCAACCCACATTCTCAAATATCCACGATAATAACTAAAAGCTATTGTTTGCAAAATAAGACCTATAACAGCCAACATCAAAGGAAAAACCATATAATCGTATTTGGTATCACCAAAAAATACAGAAGAAACGAAATCACGCCAAAAAATTGATACAATGATATATATAGCCACTATTGGCGTTACAGACAAAATACCAGCTATCAAGTAAGAGTTTCCTTCACCAGATGAATACGCACCACCAATATATCGAGGTATGCTAATTCCCAACCCCATCAACATGGAAAACCCCAATATACTCATCGCTCGCTTTGTTACCGCATATACTCCGTAGCCGTGGGGGCCAAAATAATAAGAGGCAAGTTTTATCGTCAAAATTCCTGACACCATCACAGCAATTTGTGTCACAAGAGTAAAAGTATAACCTTTGCGCGTCCACGATAACAGATTTCTCTTTATCTCTTCAATTGTATCCTTGTGCCAAATGTGCACCATTGTCACCATATTAGACAATACCTATTCTGCCCGCTTTATGTTACGTCTAGTATTTACAATACATCGTGAAAGACGTTCAATAACATCCCAACGATAATAGCTATGATCTGTGACAATAACTACACAATCAGAGTCCATTAACGCATGCTCCAGGTCAACCTCAGAATAAAGCATGCGATTATTGAGAGAAAGCTCTGGCACATACGGATCATGATAGCGCACATCCGCCCCCTTCTGCCGCAATAATTCAATAATGTCCAACGCCGGAGATTCCCGCACATCGTCAATATCCTTCTTGTACGCCACGCCCAACACCAATATGCGGCTCCCTTTCACCGGCTTACCTTGCTCGTTCAGCGCGTCCACCACCTTTTCCACCCAGTACTTGGGCATTTCGCTGTTGATCTCCCCAGCCAACTGAATAAAACGAGCATTGTAATTCAATGTCTTCAACTTCCAAGATAAATAATGAGGATCCAGGGGAATACAGTGCCCCCCCACCCCCGGTCCCGGCGTAAACTTCATAAACCCATAGGGCTTCGTTGCCGCGGCATCGATAACTTCCCACACATCCAGGCCTAACTTATCACACATAATGGCCACTTCGTTTACTAAAGCAATGTTCACCGCTCGAAAGGTGTTCTCCAGCAACTTTGTCATCTCCGCGGCCGCGGGAGAGGAAACAGGAACCACCTTCGAAACAACCGCACCGTATAAAGCCGACGCGACTTCAAGACAATCTGGTGTGACCCCACCGACCACTTTGGGAGTATTTTCAACAGTATATTTCTTATTTCCCGGATCAATGCGTTCCGGTGAATAAGCCAAGAAGAAATCCTGGCCCACCCGGCCCTCGCCATTGAAGGCCGGGGCTTGAGTCAACATAGGAAGCAGTAACTCCTCTGTTGTACCAGGATATGTGGTGGACTCCAGGACCACCAGCATCCCCGGATGCAAGTACTTAGCGACCTCCTCACCTGCAGCAATAATGTAACGCACATCTGGATCTCGGGTCTTACTCAAGGGCGTTGGGACACAAATAATCGCCACATCCGCGTCCGCTAGCACAGCATAATCCGTCGTTGCGGACAACGTTCCAGGACGTGGCTCCTGCTGTACGGGGCGGCCTTCATATCCTTCTATTCCCGCCCTCTGCAGTTGCTTCAAAACCGCGGAAGACACGTCCTTAATGTAAGATTCGCCCCGGTTAATGGCTTCGACTTTGCGCGCATCTACATCAATGCCGATCACAGGAAAACCCGCCTTGGCAAAAGCGACAGCCAAGGGCAGGCCGACATATCCTAAGCCAATAACTGTAACAACAGCTGTATGGGTTTGAATTTTTGAAAGTAAAGACAACTTGTAGTTCATGCTCCCAAATTGTATTTAAATTACATGGTATAAATTATAAGTAGTTAAAACTGCAGGTTCAATAGTGCGCTTATGAAATAAATAGTACATGTAGTTACAAAGTGGCTTCACAGGCGGCAGAACACAGTCTGTGTTACCATTTCTCTCTCTGGTACAGAGTGGTTTCACAGGTGCCATTGTCAGCCTTTATGTTAGGAGAGCGTGGACCCACCAATAAGCAGGGCTATTATATACGCTCGTTGTATGCTGTCAAATCTGATTCAATAAACAATCTGGATGCTGACTTTACCAAGACCACGTCGCCCTCTACCCTTAAATTTGGCACCACATATCCACCTTCCTATAATGTGCACGCAATCCCTCTCACGGAGAGTCAGCATCGATGGAATCCATAGAATTTACAGGACTTAACGATAGTTTGCGAAAATATTGGGCAATCCTTTATCAAAAATGGTGGTTATGGGTGATTACTACCCTGATATGCACTATAGGGGCAATTCTGCTAAGCCTAAACATGACACCCGTCTACAAAGCCACAACTCAACTGCTAATTCAACAGGCTAGCAACCCGGCGGATATTGCCACATATTCGGATATTCTTCTAAGCGAACGCCTTGCTCGCACATACGCGAAACTCTTGACCACCCGGCCTGTGCTGGAACAAACCTTACAAAGACTGGGGCTGACAAACCAAATATCTATTGGAGAATTAAAAAGGCGTATTTCTGTCCAGCCGGTCCGTGACACCACGTTAATCCAACTGAGCGTGGAGGACACCGATCCTGAACGAGCCATTGCCCTGGCCAACACCTTGCCCGAAGTGTTCACCCAATACAACGAAAAAGTACAACTCAGCCGTTTTGAAGAATCAAGGAAGAGCCTGGAAGAACAACTAAAGCGGTTGGAAGAAGAACTCAATCGAATTCAAAGCCAACTGGCCTCAGCAAAGGAAAACCCTAACGCAACGCCGGCAGAAATCACCCGTCTGGAAACACAAATAACCACCTTGCAAGCCAGTTATGCTAACTTGCTCAAACAATACGAAGAAGTACGACTTGCCGAAGCCCAATCAATGGACAACATTATCATAACCGAACACGCTACTACAGCCTCTAGAGTGCGTCCACGCACCTTATTCAATACCCTATTAGGGGCTATAATAGGCCTGTTATTAGGGTTGGGCATTGTCGTTCTTCAGGAATACATAGACGACACCGTTAAAACCCCTGACGAAATTGAACGCGCGTACAAACTCCCCGTACTTTCCAGCATCGCAGACGTCCCTGAACTCAACGGAGACCACAAGACAGACAAAACAGAAGAACAAACACCATCCTTAATCGTACATGTGCGTTCCAGAGAACCCGTAAGCGAAGCATTTCGGGCCCTACGCACAAACCTTCAATTCGTCAGCATAGACAATCCCTTGCGCTCGTTAGTGATTACCAGTTCAGAACCAAGTGAGGGGAAATCCTTTGTGGCCGGCAACCTGGCAATCGCCATAGCCCAGGCCGAGAGAAAGGTCATTCTCGTCGATGCAGATCTGAGAAAGCCGAAGATTCACAAAATGTTTGGCCTGCCTAAGACCCCAGGATTAACGAACTTACTCCTGGCCAAAGAAGAAAATATAGAAGCCTACCTACAAGAGACAGAGATAAGCAACCTACAAATAATAACAGCCGGCACAGAAGCCCCCAATCCAGCAGAACTGCTGGCATCACAGCAGATGTCTCGCCTTATTTCATTGCTGCTGGAACGAGCCGAATTCGTCATCTTCGACACACCACCGGTCCTGGTCGCGACCGATGCCCCAGTGCTCTCCCAAAAATGCGATGGGACACTCCTGGTGGTCCGAGTAGCCCAGACCCATCACCCGGCCCTGCTCCGAGCCATCCAAGAACTCTCGCGTGTCCAGGCCCATATCGTAGGCATTGCTCTCAACGGGCTACCCACTCGGAAAGGGGGATACTACAACTACCGGTACTATCCGTACCAGTATGGATATTACACTGAGGATGGCACCCAAAAACCAAAGGGAAAACTAGCGTGGCTGAAAAGGTGGAAAATTCGTGGATAAAAACGCCGAAACCTCCTCACCCTAACAGGGGCCATCCCCAGAGCGAGTAATTGAAAGTACACTCAGAGCAAGGGGTCCGCCCTTCGCCCCGCCCGCGGACCTCCCACAGGGCCGCCCTATCGAGGTGAAGGCGTCCTCTTACCATGTGGCCCAGGGACATTATGTGTCCCTCATGCTGGTGGCCCCTCCTACCTGTCTTGACAAACCTACGTGAATCCCCTACGATTAAGGCCGGAAAGTACACTAAACTCCCAAACACTTCTTACATCCATCTCGACACGAGGGGGCACACCATGAGCATTGACCTGGACAATGAATTGGCCATGCGGTCCCTGGACCCTCACGACATGTTAGGCTGGGTAGAACGTTTCCCCGAACAGTTCGCGGACGCCTGGGCACGCGCGGACGCCCTAGAACTCCCTAAAACCCATCGGGGGAAAAAGCACCTCGTCATCTTAGGCATGGGCGGCTCCGCGATTGGGGGAGACCTCCTATCCGCGCTGATGGCATCCACAGCATCCATCCCGGTCAGCGTCGTACGTGGGTATGAACTTCCTGCTTGGGTGAACGAAGACACATTAGTTATCGCTTCCAGTTATTCGGGGAACACCGAGGAAACACTGACAACATTCCAACACGCCCTGGATCGAGGCGCAGCGCTCATCGCCCTGACCACAAACGGGAAACTCGAACGGGAGGCCCTGGATAAGGACATCCCCGTCATCCTCTTCCCTGGAGGAGGTCAACCTCGAGCAGCCCTGGGATACTCTCTCATCTTACTCCTGGGTATCGTTGAAAACCTGGGATACTTTTCCATATCCGCAGAAGCCCGAGCAGAAGCCACCCAAATCATCGAAGAACTCAACGCCGCGTGTGCTCCGAACATTCCCGAAGTGGAAAACCCTGCCAAACAGCACGCCCAAAGAATATTCAGCCGCATCCCATTTGTCTTGGGAGCAGGACCTTTTATTCCGGTTGCCCGACGCTGGAAAACCCAGTTCAACGAGAACAGCAAAACCTGGGCCGCGTATGACGAAATGCCAGAATTCAACCACAACCTCATCGTCGGCACAAAGGCCCCTGCGGACCTGGGGGAACACATCATAGTTATCTCTTTGGAATCCACCAACGACCACCCGCGCATAAAAATACGTTGGGACATCAGTGCTGAAATATTCCGCAACGCCGGAATCCCACACCTGCGCATACAAGCGCCAGGGCATCATGTATTTGCCCAGATGATGGGACTCATCTACCTGGGAGATTACATCACCGTATACCTGGCATTTCTCAACGGACAAGACCCCTCGGAAATCGAAAACATCAACACATTGAAATCCGCTTTAGCAAAACGCACATAGAGCACCCAATGAATCAAGGAAAACCCACAAACACCCAATGGACCCCACTTCGATATGAAGATGGGGTCCCCATTTTCGTATGTGCCTACCATCCAGATAGGGAAACCACCCTACGCTGCAACCGTTGTGGTCGTCCCATCTGCACCGAGTGTGCCATCCTCACCGACGTGGGCTATCGATGTCCCGACTGTGTGCGAGAATTAGAAGGGCGCTTTTACCATGCGGCCCCGCGTCACGTACTGACCAGCGTAGTGGCTGCCCTTGCCTTGGGCCTAATAACGGGAATTCTGGCAGCCGCGGTCAGCCGTTACCTTGGCCTGTGGAGCATCCTGGTAGCCGCTCCCATTGGAGGAACAGTCGCCGAGGGCATATGGAAAGCGGGTGCGCGCCATCGGGCTCGTCGGTTAAACCTCTACGCTGCACTGAGTGTAGGAATAACCGGGATCTTCGGACTCCTCATTGGGCAATTCATCTTCCCAGGAAATCTCATATTTGGGCTCATTGTGTTAGGAATCAGTGTAATGACAGTGTATGGGCGCTTACGTTAGAAAGGGAGGCAACATGGATCACTACCCATGGTACGACCATTACGATCCGCACGTTCCCAGAACCCTTGAACCGTACCCCAAAATCACCATCGTAGACATCATTCGCGAAACCGCGACCCTCCGACCAGAACACCCAGCCCTTTGGTACAAAGGTCGCACCATCTCCTACCAGACCCTGGAACAAGAGAGTGACGCACTTGCAACAGCTTTGTACGCCTTGGGCGTCCGTAAAAGCGACCGAGTCGCGCTCCTCCTGCCCAACATCCCTCAGTTCATCATCGGCGAATTGGCTTTGTGGAAACTCGGTGCCATCAGCACACCGATGAACCCCCTCTACACTGCCCCGGAATTAGAGCACGCGTTTAACGAAGTCCAGGCGGAATTAGCCATTGTGCTCACACCGTTCTACACCAAAGTAAAGTCCATCCAGCCTCGAACATCACTCCAACGCATAATCGCGACCAACGTTAAGGAATACCTCCCCACCCCTTTAAAATGGCTCTTCACACTCCTGAAGGAGAAAAAAGAAGGACACCGCATCCGCATAGATCCCGAAGACCTGTGGTTTCAGGATCTTATTGCCCAGCATCGAGGGGAAAGCCCCCCGCAAATCCCCATCACACCAGACGATCCAGCGCTCATCCTCTTCACCGGCGGAACCACCGGGCGCTCAAAAGCAGCGCTGGGAGCCCACAAAGCCTTTATTATGACCGGACTCCAGGTACGCACCTGGTTCGGAGACCGATTAGAGGAATGGAAAGACGTCTTCCTGGCCAATTTACCCCTCTTTCACGTATTCGCGGGAGTTGGCACCCAAAGTGTGGCCTTCCTGGGACGAAGCACCATCGCCCTTGTACCCAATCCTCGGGACATCGGAGACCAAATCGCCACCATTGAGAAAACCCGGGCCACATTTATGACCGCGGTTCCCACCTTATTCATCGCCCTCATGCAACACCCTAGAGTCGAACAGGGCAAAGCCGACCTCTCCTCCCTAAAAGCGTGTATCTCTGGTGCAGCCCCTCTTCTCCAACAGACCAAAGAAGACTTCGAGCGCCTCACCGGCGCCCGCATTGTCGAAGGCTACGCGCTGACAGAATCCATGATGGCCGCCACCATCAATCCCGTATACGGCGTCAACAAAGTCGGATCCGTGGGAATGCCCGTCCCTGACGTCAAAATACGCATTGTAGACCCAGAAACAGGGACCCATGAACTCCCTCCAGGAGAAATTGGGGAAATCACCATGTGGGCTCCCCAGTTAATGCTGGAATACTGGCAACGCCCAGAAGAAACCGCGTACACCTTGCGTGACGGATGGCTATACACGGGAGATCTGGGATATTTGGACGAAGACGGCTACCTCTTCATCGTGGATCGCAAAAAGGACGTCATCAAAGTAAGTGGGTTACAAGTGTGGCCGCGAGAAGTCGAAGAAGTCATTGCCCGTCACCCTGCAGTCGCCGAAGTGGGCGTAGCCGGCGTGCCGGACCCCTACCAAGGGGAAGCGGTCAAAGCCTGGATTGTGCTCAAAAAAGGACACAAAGCCACAGCCGAAGAAATTCGCTCTCATTGTCGCCAGTACCTGGCGCCTTACAAAGTACCTAAACACGTGGAATTCCGCACAGAATTGCCTAAAAGCGCGGTAGGCAAACTCCTGAGACGAGAACTGCGGAAAGAAGGGGCTAAAAACGCGGAAACAACATGAACCTATCAGCGCGATATTTAGCCTATTGTCCGAACTGTCATAGAGCCATTGTAGAAGAACGACTCCAACAGGGCGTCGCGTGCGAAACGTGCCAGCCGGATATTACTCGTCCCCCAAAACCGGGGCGTCTTACACAGTTCCTGGCCCAACAAGAACAGTTAGCCGCTTGGACCGACTTTTTCACGCGGCACGTGGGCACACCCCCGTGGCCATTGCAACGCACCTGGGCCGCCCGAGTGCTCAACGGACAGTCATTCGCCATGCTCGCCCCCACAGGGATTGGGAAAACAACTTTTGGCCTGGTGACCGCGCACTGGTTCAGCCAACAGGGAAAGCGAAGTTACCTCATCTTTCCCACCCGACTCCTCGTGGAACAGGCACTACACCGGTTGCAGGCCTGGGGATCGGATGCCGTCGCCTATCTGGGACGGAAAAAGGACAAAGATGAAATCCTCACGGGGGAACACCTGATAGCCCTATTCACCGTCGCATTCCTCTACCGGAACCAAGCCTCCCTTCCACGCCCGGTGGACTTTTTGTTCGTAGACGACGTAGACAGCCTTCTCAAATCCGCCCGCAACGTTCACCATGTCCTGGCCCTGTTAGGTTTCACAGACAAGGATATTCAAACGGGGATGCACCTCATAGCGCAGCGGCGAAACGACCCTAAAAGAGCGGAACAAACCAGCGCGCGGCTGCGCGGCAAAGCCAAAGGCATCTTAGCCGTCTCCAGTGCGACAGCGCGTCCTCGTTCCCAACGGGTTTTACTTTTTCGCGAACTCCTGGGCTTCGAAGTGGGAGTACCCCAAATTGCCCTGCGTAAAGTCGTAGACGCCTACGACCTCCACATAAACGCGTCCACTGTCAACCTCTACAAAACCGCCCTCCAGTGGCTCCAACGACTTGGTAAAGGAGGCCTGTTATTCCTTCCAGGAGATCAACCCCAACAAACGGCAGAGGAGTTGAGAGATTTTCTCCGCTCTCACGGAGTACAAGTACTCACCTATGCAGACAAAGATGCCATAGTGCAATTCCAACAGGGACAAGTTGACTACCTCATCGGGTTCGCGTCATGGCGAAATCCCCTTGCCCGTGGGTTAGACGTCCCCGAACGAATCCGTTATGCCCTTTTTGTGGGGGTTCCCAAAATTCGGCTTCCCCTACAGGACACAGAGGACGTGCAAACCCTGCTCCGTATTGGCGTTGCCCTACTCCCCATCCTGCGCAACACCTCCCTGGAACCCGAATTACTTCGTCTGAAAAGAACACGCTCACCCAACAAATCGCAAATCCAGCAACTGGTGAGCGCCATAAAATCCCTGCTCAGCGATGAAGACATTCGCCGCAAAGTAGAAGAACATCCAGAAGTCGGACTGCGATTTGAGGGAGATCGGCCCGTCCTCATATTTGCCGATGTGACCGGTTACCTACAAGCGTCTGGGCGGACCAGCCGACTTACACCGGCGGGCCTTACTCAAGGACTGGCTTTACTTCTGGCAGAAGATGAAAAAGCCTTTGCTGCCCTTCAACACCGTCTGGAGTACATCCTAGAAACGCCGCCGCAGCCAGTAGAGTCCGTGGACATCGAGGCTGTATGTCGCCGTATTGATGAAGACCGTGCGCGGTTACAAAGGGGGGAAAAACGAGGGTTATCCTTGCCCTCCGCCGCCGTCATCGTGGAATCACCCAACAAAGCCCGTACCATAGCCACCTTCTTCGGCAAACCATTGCGGCGCTACCTGCCCGGACTGGTGGCCTACGAAATCCTCAATGAGCAATATCACCTTACCATTACGGCAACTCGTGGACACGTGACCGATCTCGCCCTCGAGGGAGGCGTATACGGCGTCGAAGTAGAGGAAACCATCCGGCCCCGATACCATCCCTTACGCCAGTGTCCAGAAGGAACCCTGCCAGCCCCCACCTGTAGGGACGGCCGGCCAAGCCAACCTGATAGAGACTTAGCCCTGCAATCGCTCCAACGCCTAGCCCTGGAAGTGGACACATTTTACATCGCCACGGATCCGGACACAGAAGGGGAGAAAATCGCCTGGGACGTGTATCTGGCCCTTAGAGCTTTCACCCCCCACATCCACCGTGTGGAATTCCACGCGGTTACCCCTCGCGAATTCCGTCAGGCCCTGGAAACACCGCGCGAAATCGCGCAATCCCTGGTAGCATCCCAAAAAGTGCGGCGTATAGCGGACCGGTGGGTAGGCTTTACACTCTCGCAAATCCTCCAACGGGCCTTTAAACAGGCCAACCTCTCAGCCGGCCGAGTGCAAACCCCCGTGTTAGGATGGCTTATCGAACGGGAAAAAAGAACCCAAGAGCGTCTCCCTGTCACCGAAGTCCACCTTCCCCAACGAACCCTCCGATTCCCGGGTCACGTGAAAAGCACCCGCCTTAAAATTGAACTCGTGGAAACGCGGGAAGTAAAACGCCATCCTCCCCCACCGTATACCACTGACATGCTGCTTCGGGATGCAAATCGCACTGGCATCTCCGTCACCCAGGCCATAAACCTCGCCCAAGATCTGTTCGAAGCCGGGTACATTACCTATCACCGCACAGATTCAACGCACATCTCGCCAGAGGGAATGGCCCTGGGGAAACGGTGGATATCTAAAATGTTCGGCGAGGAATATGCCCACCCCCGCTCCTGGGGACCTGAAGGGCACCACGAAGCCATCCGCCCGACCCGGCTGTTCACACCCGAAGACATGGAAGAAGCCATCTGGTTAGGCACAACTTCACTCACGGAAAAGCACGTACACCTCTACCGCCTCATAGTCGCCCGTTTCCTCGCGAGTCAAATGATCCCCGCGCGCGTTCAAGTAACGCGCTACCGCTTTCGGCTGGGGGAACAGGAGCAGGAAGAGGAAGTCATCACGAACATCTTAGAACCGGGCTACACTCGCGTACTCCCCTTAGGAAAAGTCGCTCCCCTCCAGCCCGGGACTTACACCGTCGCCCCGCGCTATTTGCAAGTCCCAGCAGCAACGCCCTTCACAGAAGGGGACCTGGTCGAAGAGATGAAACGTCGTGGAATTGGCCGTCCGAGTACATATGCCTTAATAGTAGACCGTCTTTTAACACGTGGTTATGCTCGACGACAAGGACCGTATATTATCCCCACCCGGTTGGGCAAACACGTATACCGCTACCTGGTAGAAGACAGCCCCCGTTCAAGTCTTATTCGACCGTACGTGAGCGAAGCCTTCACCCGTGAACTCGAGGCCCTTATGGACGAAATTGAAGCGGGCTTGCGCGATCCGGCCCAGGTCCTGCGACAACTGCTGGACGTTGTCGAAACCCTAGCACCTGGATAAGTCAAATTCCCCCGAAAAGGGTATCAGGCACGTGTCGACTTAAAGGTACAACGCGCCTGGAGAGGACATACCTCACACCGTGGAATGCGGGATTTGCAGATCTCGCGGCCGAGGCGGATAAGGTTCAAATGAAGGGGATAATACCACTCCTCAGGGACAATGCTCTCCCAAATGGCTCGAATCTGGCGAGTGCTCGCTTTAGGGGGAGCAATACCCAACCGCTTACTCACCCGACTCACGTGCGTGTCCACAGGAAAGGTGGGCCTGTTGAAGCAGAACAAGAGCACGATAGAAGCCGTTTTATGCCCCACCCCCTTAATACTGGTAAGCCAGGCCTCCGCCTCTTCGGTGGACATCTCGCCGAGAAAACTCAGGTCAAACGCCCCCCGTTCCTCCCACACCTTGCGTAAAATCGCCTGAATGCGCGGCCCCTTCTGGTTCCCCAATCCCGCGGGCCGCACCGCGTCGATAACCTCTTCCACCGGCGCAGTCATTACATCCATCCAGGAAGCAAACCGTTCCCGCAAGCGTTGGTAGGCCTTAAGCGCGTTCCGATCCGTGCTATTCTGGGCCAACGTAGTGATAATGAGTTCTTCCAGAGGAGGATAGTGGGGACGCCAATCCGGATTGCCGTAATACTCCAAAAGGCGTTGATAAATCCACCGCGCCTTCTCTTCCAACTCCGGTAATCGTTCCCGTACCTCAGGGGGAATATAACGTTCATTATGTGGTGCAATGGACGGCATGAGCGTTTACCCCTCCTGTGTCGGATGATGAGACGCCCAGGAAAACAAAGCCACAGACGCCAGGGCCACAATGAACAGCACCAGCAACTTCAGCAAACGGGAGGAAACCACCAGAGAAATTCCCCCCATCACCGCGGCCCATCCCGCGTACAGCAGGATAATGCGCTGAGGAGACCACCCCAAATCGTACAACCGGTGATGCAAGTGTCCCCGGTCTCCCACGAATGGGGAACGCCCTAAGCGCCAACGACGCACAATCTGCCACGCCACATCAGCAATGGGCAAGCCCAACACCAACAAGACCGTTGCCACCTTTGCTCCCGCGGCAATACCCAGAGCGGCCATGATAAAGCCAAAACCATATGCGCCGGCAGATCCCAGGAACACCCGAGCCGGCGGCCAGTTGTAAGGTAAAAACCCCAGCACCGCGCCCAACAGCGCCAAAGGCCACAGAGCAACACTGTACAACCCGCGAGCAACCAGGTGCAAAACCATGACCACGGAGAACACCGCGGTTACAGTAGAGGCCAACCCATCAACACCATCCAGCCAGTTGACCGTATTCATCATCCCGGCCACCCAGAACCACGTCAGAACCCAAACCACGCCCCGGGGGAAAACCACCTGAGCATCCGTTAGTGGGTTATTCACCCGTTCGATAAACAACGTCCCCCAAATAGCCGCAACCGCGCACATACCCTGGACTACAAATTGCTGACGTGGGGAGAGATCCCGAATGTCATCCCAAATTCCCCCTGCCAGAGCGATGAGCGTACCGACAACCAGTCCACGCCACCATATAGACTGGTTGGGATCTGCAATGGGGGGGAACCATTCGGGGAACACGACCGGTAACCCGACACCCGCCAGGAATCCGAGGACTGGCGCCACCCCGCCCAAGCGAGGGATTACCCCTTGATGCCGTCGGCGTCCTCCAGGCACATCCACCCAATGCAAATCGCGGGCCACACGCGCTACCCAGGGCGTGCCGACAAACGCAATAACAAAGGGTATGACAAAAACAATAACGTACGCGACGGCTCAACCTCCTTGTAGACACGGGGAGGAGGAAATCCTCCTCCCCGTCATTTCATCACACACCGCGGCCGCGCAGAGGGGCCACCTCCAACAACGTCCGGAAACCAGCCGGTGCTTCCATCACCCGCGGCAAGGCATTAGCCACCACCGACGCGGTTGCCCAATCACCGCTAATGGGGTCCATGCGCACCTTCAACGGAATAGGCCCCTCAATCTCCACCGTGTCCCCTGGATTCTCAATGCCCAGGGACATCTCCAATATCAAACGAATGCGCTCTTCCCCATCCACCTTGGCCGTAAGCGTCTGGCGGAGCCCCTTTACCAACCCTGGTTCCAACTCCCCCTTATGCCAGGGCACCGGTTCTGACGCCACCAGAATGTCAAAATCCTCCTGCCACTCCTCAATCTCCCACCCGAGCGCGTGGGCTAGCATGTAGGCGGAAATGCTCAATCCCACGTGGCCGATGGAACGCTGTTCCACCCGTGATTGCACCTCTTCGGGCTTAAGGCCGGCTCCCAACTTCTCCTGGAGACGGGCGCGACGTTTGCTCAAATCCACTCGCCGCTCCACCTGCACCTTTTCCACCTTTGGCAACACCGCGGAAGCGATGCTGGGCCAGTAATCCATCATAAAGCCTGGATTTACACCCACGCCCAGGAAAACCGCGCCGCCCGTGCGAGCAATAACATCCACCTGGCGCACGTACTCCGGAAAAGTCTTCAGTGGGAACACGGCCTCTTCGCACGTGGTCACCACGTGGATCCCCACATCAAGCAGTGGGAACGCCTGATCGGCCACCAGGGGAAAACTGGACGTGGTGGAAAGAATGGCAATGTCCGGCTTCTTCGGGATAACATCCTCCCACGACCCGGACACAGTCACGCCCAACTTCTTATCCAACCCTGCAATAATCCCCAAATCTTTGCGGATTTTTCGAGGATCAATGTCCACAGCACCTACGAATGACACATCCTCGCGCTCCGCAAGAACGCGCACAATCAAGGATCCAATAGGTCCAAGGCCAGCGATGGCGACTCGCATGGTTGCTCCTCCCCGTGTTTATAAATTTTGCAACACGACAACCCAAATCGGACAGCCTTATAGACCATCCGATGACTTCGCTGACTGCATTGCGAAGCGGCGTAACACATCCAAAACCAGGTTAGCAATCCAGCGCTTTCGTCGTTCTGCAAAGGGCATATACTTCACATGGGTGACCCGTTCTCCGGCTGGAGTGACCACAGCGACATATGTCCCCCCGTTCCCGCTGCTATCCGGAGACACAGCCACCACAATTCCAACCTCAGTACCCGTTACATCCCGCAACATTCGAGCCCAGTGGAGCGCGTCTGCCTCATTGCGTACACGGACCTGTGCCAGCCACGTATCTGGAGGAGTGTAAACCGAGACATTGGCCTTGCTCAGACGGGCGGGCAAACCACATTCCCCGCCAACCTGGGCGATACTCAAACGCCATCCGCGTTGAGTGAGTAAGCGAGCGATGACGGATTCTATGGTCTCATCATCCGCGCCGAAAATGATATCCCCCAAACGCTCCCGAACTTGAGATTCCATCTCCGCGATAAGGCGATCCGCTTCCTCTTCGGTGTTGGCCTTCGCGGTAATGCGCACATCTGTTTGGCCAGGATGGGCCAATAACCCCACTGTGGGATTGGAGGAACGCATCAAATCCGAGAGTCGCCAATCAATATCGCTTTCCCCCACGGCAATGGTGTGGAGAACACGAACTTTGATAATCTCGTTCAAGCCCAGGTGTTCGCGTAAATACGGAATAACTGCGTGTTTCAGGAGGTATTTCATCTCGCGAGGCACACCGGGCAGGGTGATAACAACCCCCCGCTCTGTTTCTACAATAAAGGCGGGAGCCGTGCCTACAGGGTTGGGGATGGGAATAGCGCCTTCGGGAATGTAAGCCTGAAGGCGATTGTTCTCCTGCATAGGACGTCCTAAACGCGCGAAAAAGGCTTCAATCTGAGCCAGGAGATCCTCACGAAACACCAGGGGACGCCCAACAGCCTTCGCGATGGCGGGACGGGTAACATCATCCACAGTAGGACCCAAGCCCCCGGTAGTGATAACCACATCAACCCGGTTCAGGGCCACATCTACAACGTGGGCTATGCGGTCCAGGTTATCACCAACCGTGGTCATGTAATGCAAGTCCAGCCCGATGGTGCGTAACTGGCGGGCGATATAAGCAGAATTTGTATCAACAATTTCACCCAACAAAAGTTCCGTGCCGATGCTGATTGTTTCGGCGTTCACCCAAGTCTCCGTTTTTCCACGAGATGATTCCCACCACCCGCGCAGGCGCAGTCACCGGCCTCGATTGTAACACGCGGAGCAACCACACGCAAAGCCCGGAAAATCGTTGGAGTTACCAGGCGGTACTTTATCTCCAATCTTTTCTTTGCCCCCACAGTTGGGAATGTTATAATGGGCCACCGAACACAATCATCCCTCAATGCAAAAGGAGTCGGCACGTGAATCCGTTGAATTGGTTGTTGGGGCTTTTTTCACTGGATATTGGTGTTGACCTGGGAACGGCAAATACGCTGGTATACGTGCGTGGCAAAGGCATCGTTATCAATGAACCTTCCGTGGTCGCTATTGACAAACGCAAGAACAACCGCATTGTCGCCATTGGAGCAGAAGCAAAAGAAATGGTCGGACGGACACCGGCCAATATTGTCGCCATCCGCCCCCTACGCGATGGGGTTATTTCCGATTTCGATACAACCGAGCAGATGCTGCACTACTTCATTCACAAGGTACATGAACGCATGACACTGCGCATTCCTCGCCCGCGCGTGGTTGTGGGTATCCCCAGCGGAGTCACAGAAGTGGAAAAACGTGCAGTGTACGAGGCTGCCCTCAGTGCCGGTGCACGCGAGGCCTACCTTATCGAGGAACCTATGGCAGCCGCCATTGGTGCAGGCCTCCCCGTAGCAGAGTCCGTTGGATCCATGGTTGTGGACATTGGCGGCGGTACCACAGAAGTAGCCGTGATCTCCCTGGGGGGAATTGTTGTAGCCCGTTCCATCCGCATAGCCGGGGATGAAATGGATGAGGACATCATCAATTACGTCCGGACCAAGTACAACCTCCTGATCGGCGAACGCATGGCTGAACAATGCAAAATCGAAATCGGCTCCGCGTACCCGCTACCCGAAGAAAAGACCTTCACCCTACGGGGCCGTAACTTGGTCACCGGGCTCCCGGAATCCGTGGAAATCAGTTCCATTGAAGTACGAGAAGCGCTCAGCAACTCTGTAAACACAATCATCGAAACAGTCCGTGATGCTCTGGATGAAACCCCCCCGGAACTCATTGCGGACTTGATGGAACACGGCATCGCGCTGGCCGGTGGTGGAGCACTTTTGGCCGGTTTGGCCGAAAGGCTTTCCCAGGAAACGCACATGCGCTTCTACGTAGCCGAAGATCCGCTCACCTGTGTGGCTCGGGGAGCGGGTCTGGTCCTGGAGGACTTCGAACGCTTGAGCAAAGCCTTGGCCGGAACCGAACGCGGCAGCACCGTCCACTAATGCGCGTGTTGAAAGGACGATACAGATGAGAGGGCAGGTGCTGGGCGTCATTCTCGCCATAATCGTAGTTATAGGGATCGGCATGATGCTTATCTCCGGCCGTCTCAGCCCGGCAGGCGACTTTGCCCGATGGTTAGTGGCGCCCCTGGAGGAGCGGCTCAGCCATGCAGGCAAAAGTTTCCGCGACCGGTTAGAGCACCCCTCCGATATTGAATCCCTGCGCGCAGAAAACCAGCGGCTCCGTCGTGAGGTCGAACGCCTCCAAGTGGCCCAAGTCCAACTGGCAGAAGTGGAAAAGGAGAATGAACGGCTTCGCGCGCTCCTCCACTTTGCCCAGGCCCATCCCACCTATCGAGTACAAGGTGCGGGGGTAGTGGGCCTGGTCATTGGCAGAGACCCATCCATCGTAGACCGCATCCTCCTCAATGTAGGCGAACTGGATGGCATCCAACCCGGCATGCCCGTGGTCACAAACACCGGTCTGGTGGGGCGTATTCTTCACGTACACAAAACCACCTCAGTCGTCCTGCCCATCACAGACCCAGATAGTGCGGTGAGTGCTATCGTCCAATCATCACGTTTGACCGGCATTGTGCGTGGTCAGCAAGGGCCTACTCTGGTGATGAAATACATCCCTCTAGACACACCTGTTCAGGTGGGAGACCTGGTGTTAACCGCGGGGTTGGGGAGTGTGTTCCCCCCCAAAATTGTGATTGGGCAGGTTGTCGCGGTCCAAAGACACGACTATGATCTGTTCCAAAAGGCGGAAATCCGTCCGACAGTGGATTTCCGGCGCCTTGAAGAAGTGTTAGTGTTAACCCACTTCGCCCCTAATCAGGAAGTAAAGGACGTGCTCAAAGCACTGAGTGAAGGGAAAGAAAGGCCGTGAGACGTCGACATTCGGCCAAAGGTGTACTTATTATTCCCATCCTTCTGCTTATGGTAGGTGTGGATATTGCCCAAATCTCCTTGGCCCCGTGGATTACATGGGCGGGTGCTACGCCTGACTTCATGCTGGCCACAACAGTTGTACTTGCCCTGGTGTTTGGTCCCTGGGCCGGGGGAATGTGGGGCATAGGAACGGGAACCCTGGCCGACGTACTAGCAGCCCACCACGTGGGGTTACTGGCCTTTCCCTTGATGATAATCGGGTACATTGCCGGCCTAGCACATCACCGAGTACTGGAAAGCCGGATAGTTATCCCCGCTGGAATTGGGGCCATGGCTACAGTGGGGTATCTCATCCTCCAGGGTGGGGTAGCGATTTTATTGGGCTACCCAGTGATATGGCGTTCCCTGTTCGGGGAAACGTTCTGGCAAAGGGTGATATACACCACAGTGTGGACGTGGATTATTTTTCAGGGAGTAATCTGGCTTCGCTCACACCAACGAAGAGAGGTCTAGCAAAAAGGTGTTCAGGAATGTACGACGCTGACCAGGTACAGCACAATGAGCGCATTTACTTTATTTGGCTGGGAGTGATCATCGCGTTCCTCATTGCCGTTGGACAACTGGCTCGACTACAGTTAGGCCAACAAAACGCGTATCAACTTCAATCAAGAGAGAACGCGGTTCGTATCGTGCCGGTTCCCGCGCCGCGTGGAGTCATCTACGACCGAGCACACCGTATCCTGGCCCGCAACCGTCCTCTTTTTCAGGTCAGCGTCATCCCATCCCACCTCCCCGAAGATGAGGAAGAGGGCCTCGCGGTTATCCAGCAGGCACTGGACCTCATCCGTCATCCGCCCCTGGCGGCCACAGCCCCCATTACAGGTTCGGACGAAACCGTTATCCTGTTTGACACCCCCCAAGCCGTGTGGGATCGCGTGCGGGAGGAGCGCCTGGGCGCGGCCTATCGTCCCATCCTTTTGGCCACAAAGGTCCCCAGGGAAGTCGCCTTCCTTCTGGAGGAGATGAGCGTTGGGTTGCCGGGGGTTCACGTTCAAGCGGAACCGGTGCGAGAGTACCCGAGTGGGCCACTGACAGCCCACATCATCGGCTACATGGGGTCCATTCCTCCCAATTTGCAGAACGAGTACGCGGCACGTGGGTACAGGAGCAATCAGAAAATCGGCTTGACGGGCGTTGAAGCGACTTATGAGGATTTACTGCGGGGAAGCGACGGCGAGCAGGAAATCGTTGTAGATGTACGGGGAAACGTCATTTCCACCCTTGGAGAACGTCCTCCCACCCCCGGGAACAGCCTCATTCTCACCATTGACCTGGATTTACAGCGTAAGGTTACGGAAATCCTTGAACGCCACCTCCAGGAGGTCGGATCGCAGTCGGGAGTGGTTATCCTAGAGGATGTGCGGACAGGGGCAATACTCAGCATGGTCAGTTTGCCCACCTACGATAACAATCTGTTTGCCCGAGGAATCACTGAAAAGCAATACCAGGAACTCCTCCACAACAGGTGGCACCCGCTGGTAAACCACGCCATCAGTGGCATCTATCCACCCGGATCCACCTTCAAATTGGTGACGGCCGCGGCAGCCCTGGAAGAAGGGGTCATTACACCGCGAACCCGTATTATGACCGAGGGCGAACTCTGGCTTCCCAACAAGTACTTCCCTGACGATCCAACGCAGGCGCAGCAATTTGTGTGCTGGATCCACAAATACGGTGGTCGGCACGGTCTCATTAACGTGGCAGAAGCGTTGGAAGTCTCCTGTGACATCTTCTTCTACATTGTCGGTGGTGGGTACAAAGACTTCCCCGGCCTGGGAAATGACCTCCTAGCCTATTACGCCCACCAATTTGGATACGGTGAGAAATCAGGCATTGCCCTGCCCGGTGAACACCCTGGCCTGGTTCCCACGTCCAAGTGGAAGCGATTAAACTACGCGGAATCCTGGACCACCGGCGATACATACAATATGGCCATTGGCCAGGGATATGTACTGGCCACGCCCTTGCAGGTGGTGAACGCTACGGCAGCAGTGGCCAATGGGGGTATCCTTTACCAACCTCAAATCGTCTATCAGATTGTAGACGCAACGGGGCACCTAATCAAGGACTTTGAACCCCATGTAATACGAAAGTTGCCCGTACGCCAGGAATTCTTGCAGGTGATTCGCTATGGAATGTACCGAGCCGTGTACGGCCCTAGAGGAACCGCTCGTCCGGTGGCCTTGCCCGGCATTACCGTTGCCGGGAAAACAGGAACCGCGGAGTTCGCCGCGGATTTGGATGGGGATGGCCGTATTGATCGCGACGAGGAGGGGAACTTACCCACCCATGCCTGGTTCACCGCGTTTGCCCCTTACGAGCAACCCGAAGTCGCCATTGTCGTCTTCGTATTCGGTGGGGGTGAAGGTTCTGCCACAGCAGTACCTATAGCCCGAGAGGTGTTGGCCGCGTACTTCAACGTCCCGGCCGACACACTACAGATGGCCAGCCCAGAAGGAGGCGATTGAGATGTCCAGCGCGGTACGTGTTCGCGGTACAAAGGATGGGGTGACGATTACATTTGGGTTTGGTGAATGGGAGGACTTGCTTCAGGAGTTAGATACGTACTTGAGTCGCGTCCCCCACTTCTTCCGCGGCGGCCGCGTGGCTGTATCCGTAGGGCTGCGCCAACTCACCCAGGAAGAGATCCACGCCCTTGGGGAACTCCTCAGCAAGTACGACATGACCTTATGGGCTATCTGGTCCACTTCCGAGGACACGCAAAGAGAGGCTGCATCCTTAGGCCTGGAAACAGGTCTGGACGATTTCCGAACTGACAATGCTCGACGTTCAGATGTGCTTTCTGAAGTTGAAAAGGGTAAAATTGTCATGGGGCCAGTGCGTTCGGGACAACGGATTCAATATGAAGGCTCAGTGGTTGTCCTGGGAGATGTGCATCCCGGCGCAGAAATTATCGCCGACGGCCACATCATCGTGTGGGGGCACCTGGCAGGAATTGCCCACGCGGGTGCATCAGGACGCGTGGATACCATCATATGTGCCCTGAACTTCAACCCAACGCAGGTGCGTATAGGACCATACGTGGCACAAGGCGGGGCCCAGGAAACCCCCGGTGTGCCGGAAATGGCGCATGTTGTGGAGGGTTATATCGTGGTTGAACCTTGGACAGGGAAGAGGAGGCCTGTATGAGCGGTGAGGTTATTACAATCACCTCGGGCAAAGGAGGCGTAGGAAAAACAACAACAACCGCCAACCTGAGCATGGCCCTTGCCCAATTAGGCAAACGCGTGGTAGCAGTGGATGCGGATATTGGCCTGCGGAATCTCGATGTGATTCTAGGATTAGAAAATCGGGTTGTGTACGACCTGGTGGATGTGGTTGAGGGCGCTTGCGGACTCCGCCAAGCGTTGGTTAAGGATAAACGCGTGGACGGCCTGTACCTGCTCCCGGCCGCGCAAACGCGAGACAAAACAGCCGTCAACCCCGCCCAGATGGTCGCGCTGTGTAAGCAACTTCGCCAGGACTTCGACTTTGTACTCATCGACTCACCGGCAGGCATTGAACTGGGCTTTCAAAACGCCATCGCCCCTGCGGACAGAGTTATTGTCGTTACCACGCCAGAGGTGGCTGCCGTGCGAGACGCGGACCGGGTGATAGGACTTCTTGAAGCGGAAAACAAGCAAGAAGTGCTCCTCCTGCTCAACCGCATTAACCCTCATATGGTCCGTCGCGGGGACATGATGAGTGTGGAAGATGTGCTGGATATCCTCGCGATTCGGCTCATCGGTGTTGTTCCCGAGGATGAGGCGATACTTATCTCCAGCAACCGAGGAGTCCCGGTCGTATTGGACAAGCACTCCGTTACCGGACGAGCATTTCAGAACATTGCACGCCGCCTGCTAGGCGAAGATGTTCCCCTAACTGTGTTCCGACAGGCCTCACCAGGATTGCTGGGTTGGTTGGGGAAACTCTGGGGGCGTGACTAAGGAGAACAGCACAGGTGCACAAGAGGGAGAGGCATTCCCCCCTCCCTCTTGTGTAGGTCCTCAGTGAACTCGTTCCATTCTGTTGACTAAAGTACCCTCGGCATACGCCTGGACAGCCTCCTTAATGGAACGCACATCTGTTACCACCACCTGCAACCCCGCGGCCGTCATGGCTTGATAAGCACCTAGTCCCATTCCGCCAACAATCAGCACATCACAGTCGCGGAGTTGTTCCAACATGGCCGCGTGGCGACGGCCTGCGTGTTGTCCAAAACCCCGAGGGCCATCGCCATGGTGATGGTGGTCATGGTGATGGTGACCATGATGGTCATGATCGTCGTGGGAAACCGCGCGCGTGCGTGTTTCCCAGGCCACAGGTTGTCCATCCTCAAGGGTAACGACCACATAGTAACGCGCCCGACCAAAATGCTGAGACACGGTGTAGCCGTTGTTCGTCACAATGGCAACCTTGGTCCGCGTACCCATGCATCACTCTCCCAAACGTCGTAATTCGTCTTCCACCTCGGCCAGGCGAGCCTTGAGATGATCGCGCCAGGCGCGCAACCAACTCTTGCGCTCCTCCACGCTCATTTGCGGTTCCCGACCGCCCCAAAAACCCGCCCAGGGTGGTGGTGTTCCGATCACATCGGAGCCTCGAGTCCATTCCCAACGCTCCCCCTCGGCGGGTGCCTCAACGTAACGCGGGCCGCGTCCCCAGCCTCCGCGTCCACTCCACCCGCCGCGGTTCCATCCGCGACCACCACCAGACCAACGGGAACCTCGACCTTTACGCCAGTACATAATTATCACCTCCTGTGAGTTTAAGGATTACCAACGACCTCGTCGGCGGCGGAATCTCCGCCCCCATGGCCGCAACGGCCGTTGGTCTTCTACATCTTCGGGTTGAGGTAATTGCTGCGTTACATCACGCAAAAACGCAAGAAGGGCCAACACCTGTTTATCACTAACGCGATACCGCACGGCCGTGCCCTCCCGTTCCGGGATGACCAAACCTGCTTCCCGCAAAACCATCAAATGCTGGGATACATTGGCCTGCGGACGCCCCAAGGCCACCACCAGATCCATCACATAAGATCCCTCTTCACCCAGCACTTCTAGAATCGCGATGCGAAGAGGGTGACTTAAAGCACGGGCCACAAATGCCATGGCCTCCAGGGTCCACACATCATCCAACGCCTTTCCTGATTTTTCCTCCATGCACAAAACTCCATGTTGGTCTGTATTATATATTCGATATTTCGAATATATAATACACAGCCCCCATTAACCTGTCAAATCGGCGGCCAAGCATGGCGAATTGGACAGAACTCCGGAGTGGACGCGGCCCACCTCTGCTTGCCCAAGTATCTTCATCTCGATAGAATTCAACCAGCACCCTCGGAGAGGAGAGACCGCCATGGTCCGACAATGGTACCTACGGTTTCTGGAGTGGGCGTACGCGCACACCTGGGCCACCCTCTCGCGCTTACGCCCCTGGCTAAAACCCCGCACGCGGGTAGAACGTGTTCTCGCGCTCTTGGAACGATGGCTGAAAGTCCCCCTGTTCCACTGCCAAATGTGTGGCGATTGTGTACTCCACAACACCGGCATGGTGTGTCCGATGACATGCCCCAAGAATTTGCGCAACGGACCCTGTGGAGGGGTACGGCCGGACGGCTCCTGTGAGGTGGACCCACAGCGTAAATGCGTGTGGGTTCGGGCATATGGGAATGCCCGCCAGATGCGCACAGGGCTTCAGGAGATGGAGGCCATCCTTCCGCCGCACAACTGGGCGCTTCAGGGAACTTCTGCCTGGGTCAATGCGATGAACGGCCTCACACCGAGTTACCCAAAGCACTGGCGCACCCAGCCACATCCCGCGCCCTCTGCTCCCGACGCATCCCCCTTTGGCACTGTAAGCCGCTTTGAGCGTGTCCTGCGGAGTGGCCGTTTTGCTGTCACCGCGGAGTTGGGCGCCCCGGACAGTGCCAACCCTGAGGATGTGTACCGAGCAGCCCTTCCGCTCGCCCAGGTGTGTGATGCCATCAACGTGGTCGATGCGTCGGGCGCGAATGTGCATATTGCAAGCATGGCGGTATGTGCGCTCCTGGTGCGTGCTGGTTATGAACCCATTCTGCAAATCTCCGCCAGGGACCGCAATCGAATCGCCATCCAGGGGGATCTGTTAGGCGCGGCGGCGTTAGGCATCCGCAATGTACTCTTCATCACGGGCGACCATGTCTCGCGCGGAGACCATCCTGAAGCCAAGCCCGTGTTCGACATGGATTCCATGCAAATGCTCCAAACGGCTCGAATCATGCGCGATCATGGTCACTTTCTCAGCGGACGTCCCCTCACTACACCCCCACGCTTTTTCCTTGGGGCAGTGATTAATCCCTTTGTCCCCCCGTACGAATTTCGCGTGGAACGGTTGGCAAAGAAGGTCGCGGCCGGGGCCCAGTTTATTCAAACCCAATACTGCTTTGACGTTCCCCGGTTACGGGAATTCATGGCTCGCGTGCGCGATCGGGGTCTGGACCAGCAAGTTTACATTCTTGTGGGCATTGGACCTTTACGCTCGGCAAAATCCGCGGAGTACATGCGCACCCACATTCCCGGCGTTGTTATACCCGACGAGATTGTGGATAGGCTCCGAAAGACCCCAAAGAGAAAGCAGCGAGAGGAAGGGAAACGCATCGCCGTTGAAATCCTGCAACAGGTGCGAGAAATAGAAGGAGTAGCAGGCGTTCACATCATGGCTTTCCGCCAGGAGGAACTCATTGCTGAGATTGTGGAGGAAGCGGGATTACTGCCACGGCGACCACATCGGCAGCGTCTTGTGGCCTGAGAGTGTTCTAAACGCAAATTTACACCCTATCAGACGGGTCTCCTGACGATCCTTTGACGCTAGCTATGGTATGCTGTGGACGCAAGGGCCAACACTGTCAGACGCCTTTCCCCTTTAGTTCCCCCACAGGTTATGCCTGTGGGGTCTTTCTTTTGTCCAAAATCCCCTCACTCAGGTAAGATACAGGAAACCAACATCTCCTTTTAGTCAGAACGCACGAACCAGCACGGTACGAAAGAAAGGAAGACACCATGCCCGCGCCTAAACGTATTCTTCCGGACCAGTCAGGAACATTTCGTACCCACGACCACCTGGACCTCTACTTTGCCCACTGGCGGGCAACCGCACCGAAGCGAGGCATCATTGCCCTAGTCCACGGGTTCGGAGAGCACTGTGGGCGTTACGGGAACTTGATTGCCGCCCTCCTCCCTCAAGGATTTGAAGTATACGGTTTTGATTTACGAGGGCATGGACGTTCACCAGGACCGCGAGGCCACATAGACACCTGGGCTCAGTACAGGAATGATGTTCGAGCCTACATACAGACCATTCGCGACGAACGCCCCAACCTTCCTCTATTTCTCTACGGTCACAGTATGGGTGGATTAATTGTCTTGGACTATGCCTTGCACCACCCCGAAGACCTTTCCGGGGTCATTGCTTCTGGGCCGGTATTGGCCCAACCCGGCGTTGCTCCGGTGCTCTTACTCATCAGCCGAATTGTCTCGCGCATCTGGCCATCGTTCACACTCGACACGGGATTGGACGCGGAAGCCCTGTCGCGAGACCCGGATGTAGTGCGAGATTACCTGGAAGATCCCCTTGTGCACAGCAAAGCATCGGCCAGACTCGGCACCGAACTCAGCGCGACGGTCGAATGGGTACATGAACACGCTGCCCAATGGCACCTTCCTCTACTTATCCTGCACGGCGAAGCGGATAAACTTGCTCCTCTGGAAGGGAGCCAGCGTTTCATTGAGCGTGTTCCCTTTACGGACAAGACCTTGCGCGTGTATCCGGGAGGCTTCCATGAGCCTCACAATGACCTGCAAAAAGACCAGGTTTTCGCCGATATCATCCAATGGCTGGAGGCCCACCTAACAACAGCATGATGAGTCCTCAGAACACCCAGAAATCGACGTTCCTACTTCGGTGGGGCATCCTTATAAGCGCGGGGCTGGCCGGATTGCTGTACCTGCGAACGTTGGCGCCGTCCGTCGCAACCCTATTTGACGATTCACTGGAATTTCACGTGGTGATCCCTATCCTCGGAGTTGCCCACCCACCAGGCTACCCCCTGTACACACTGTTGGGGAAAGGGTGGCTCACACTTCTCCCTATCCGAGATGCGGCCTGGCGGTTGAACCTGTTCTCCGCAATATGGGCGAGTTTAACGGTTGGAGGTCTATACGCACTCACTTATAAATTCCTCTCCCGTTCTCCCCTTGCATTGCTCGCCCTGACCCTTTTCACCGTATCTCCCACGCTGTGGCAGGTAGCAACAATTGCCGAGGTGTACACCCTTCATCTCTTCTTTACCACCATTATCCTCCTCCTCACCCTTTTAATTCTCACAACGGACGCACCAGTGGACCGCCTGCTTCTAGGGCTTTCCCTTGTTGTTGGCCTCTCCCTGACCCACCACCGAATGACAGTTCTCCTTTTTCCGGGCGTGTTGTATGCGTTGTGGGCTGTGCGGCAGAACTTACCTCGCGATTTCAAATATTGGCTGCAATATGGCGTTTTGTTAGTCCTTCCGCTGTTGTTGTACGCGTACATCCCCTTTGTGGGGGCACGCGTGGGCTCATTGGATGGGACATACCATAACACGTGGCAAGGATTTTGGAATTGGGTACTGGCTCGAGATTACCGAGTATTTCTTACGGGCAACCCCTTTCATATCCACCGAACCCTGAAAGATTTCGTACACGTGTTTCAATCCAACCTGGGATGGACTGGTTTGATGCTGGCACTGGTGGGACTCCTCGCGCGGCCCCGCTGGTCCGGCAAAATCTGGACCCTGTGGGTGCTCACTCTGGGCACTCACCTTGTTTTCGTCTGGCATTACAAGGTAGCGGATATTGACGTATTCTGTTTACCTCTGATACTGCTTGCCATTCCCCCCATCGCAATAGGTAGCGAATGCATTGTGCATTGCGTAAGCCAACCCTTGCGTCGATTGCCGCAACGTGCGCTTTACCGTGTGATTGTGGGAGTAGTTATAGCCGGACTCCTGGTTGTCCCCCTGGGGGAAGCCCTCAAACGTTCCTATACCTTATGGCCTCACCTCGACCGCTCGGATGATTGGGATGTGTACGATTGGGGAACAGATATAATGTCCCAACCCCTCCCCGAAGGAAGTGTCATTGTCGGCATCCTGGGGGAGACTACGTTAATCCGCTATTTCCGAGATGTCCTGGGAAAACGACCAGACATTCGCGTGCACCCAGCAGACCGGGAAGATGAGCGACTGCAGGCCATTGCCAAACACATCCATCAGGGGGAAACAGTTTACATCACTCGTCCGTTAACCCATGTGGGTGAGTACTATGCGCTTGACGCGCTTGGGCCTCTCATCCGTGTTCGCCCAAAGCAGGAAGACGATCACCCAACGCCTTCCCATCGACTCCACCACCCCTTCACACCGGCCATTGTGCTGGCGGGGTATGATGTACACTCACGGGCAACACACCGGGGCCCTGTGGTCCGGGTTACTTTGTACTGGGACGTGATAGCGCCCCCCCAGGACGATTACAAAGTATCCGCCCGCCTCCTCGCACCTAACGGAGATGTTCTCAGCGCTGTGGACGATGTGCCCGTTCACAATACCTATCCCACCCGGCAATGGTCTCCGGGCGAGCGCGTGGTCGATGTGTACGACATCCCTCACCCCAAAGCCCCGACGCAAAGCGTTCTTATTATTCTCTACCGCGCGCAAGACGGGAGTGAGGTGGCACGAATTACATTGCCTTTGTGAAAATGTCGGCTGATAGCCGTCTCAGGTATGTAACGTTGGGACGCTCCCATCGTACATTTACTGTAGAAAACCCGAACCGTTCAGGGTGTGTCCCACATGAACAATATCCCAATCCGACATCCAACATGGCATTCTGAGAGAATAGCAAGCAACAACACCATGGGGCACGACTCTGAGTCGACTTTACACACGCTACCAGAAGAAGAGGTTATCGCACGAGCCCTGCAGGGCGAATTGGATGCAGTAGGGGAACTCGTACGACGTTATCAGAACGCGGTGTTCAACCTGTGTTATCGAATGCTGGGAGATTACCACGAAGCCGAGAATGCAGCCCAGGAAGTGTTCATCAGGATGTATCGCCGTCTTCACACGTACAAACCTGCATACCGGTTTAGCACCTGGGTGTTAAGCATTGCATCCCACTACTGTGTTGACCAATTGCGTAAACGCCGAATAACACACGTCTCGTTGGACACACCGGAAATGCACCGATATGCTCATATCCGAACGGTCGATCCAGAAACCCAGGCACTCCTGCAAGAAGACGCGGAAACATTACAAAGGTATTTGAACATGCTGCCGGAAGACCAGCGACTTATCTTGGTACTTCATTACTGGTATGATTTCTCTTACCGGGAAATCGCTCACATCCTGCACACTACAGAGGGGGCGGTTAAAACAAAAGCCCATCGTGCACGTCGACGCTTGGGAGAAATCCTCAAGCGAAAAGGATGGCAAGGAGAGCGACCATGAGTGCTTTCAGACATTTAAATGCCGAAGACTATGAATCCATGCTCAAAGGTCAGGCAAACCCTGATGTGTGGAATCACCTTCAGTCGTGCACTCAATGTCGCACGATTTGGGAGGAAATATACCTGGCGCACCACACATTGACAAACGCACCTGAAGTCGCTGCCCCGGCCCACCTCCTGGACCAGGTGATGACAGCTATACACGCCCTCCCACAACCTGAACAGTCGAGAAAGCGTGTGTGGAGGTTGCTAGGCCTAGCGATCGGGATAGGCTTGTACAGCTGGTTCAGTCTGTGGGGGGCCGTAATAGGCTACATGTTCACACGATATGTTCCCATTACCCCCTTCTACACCGGATTCCAGGGCATTTTGGCTTTGCTCAGCGCCTTCTGGTGGAACTGGCGCCACGCGCTGTCCGTGTTCTTGCGGGTAGCTACTTCTAAACCCTGGACCATGTATACTCTCTTGTCCTTCGCTCTTTCACTCGTCCTGCTGGTAGGACTAACCCGTTACTATCACCGACGCCTGTTCGTACATGCCAACGGATAAATCTAGACCCAACATGTGCACCTCAAAGGAGGTTGAGGGAATGAAACGATACAGACGTTGGACACCTTTTGGCATCCTGGGTGGAGTAATCCTCATCACGTTGCTACTCTTTGTCACGCCCCTTGTACGAGCGGAAGGGCCGTCCATCTTCCCGACGGACGCGGGCATTATGGGAGAAGATTGGCGGCTTCCCGAGGGAGAAACGTACGAAGGCGATGTAGCCGTTATCGGCGGAAACGCGTATGTTGAAAAGGGGGCGGTGCTCAACGGCGATTTGGCGGTCGTGGGTGGCAATGCAATTATTAGCGGTACAGTCAACGGGGATGTGGCCGTGGTGGGAGGAAATTTGGAGATACGGGGCAATGGCACAATCCACGGCAATGCAGGAGTCACAGGTGGCCGAATTCTCCGCGATTCAACGGCTGTTGTAACTGGGAAAATAGCGGAGACAGGGGTGGTCAACATCCCCGGAATGCTCCCTTCCTCACTCTGGAAGGAAATGTTTCACATGCGGGGGGGAGCCAGTGAAATCAGCGTGCCGCCTCCCGGCTCACCGGAGTGGGTGGTTTACTACTTATGGCGGCTCATCACTGGTATCCTGGGAGCGTTTATCACGGCACTGGTCCTCGGAGCCATTGCCGCGGTTATCGAAAGTGTCTGGCCTGAATCCACTACAAATGTTATGCAAACTCTCGTTTACGCCCCGGTGGCAAGTTTCTTTATCGGTTTGGCCGTCCTTGTGGCAGTCATTATTCTCGGTGTACTCCTTCTCATTACCTTATGCCTGAGCCCTATCGGTGCGTTGCTCCTGCTAGGACTGTTAGCTGCATGGCTCCTGGGCTGGACAGCCATGGGGCGCATTGTGGGGCAACATGTGTGGACCGCGCTGAACCTGAATAATAAGGAGACGGTTCTCTCGACAGCGTTAGGGGCCTTTTTGCTGGCAGTTCTGTCCAGCATCCCCTGCATTGGACACTTATTTGGGCTCATTATCGGTTCGGTCGGGCTGGGCGCGGTTGTCCTGTCATCCTTTGGCACACAAATACCTCACAGGGGTAAATCTACATCCACATCCGCTCTGCCGCCCACAGAATAGAGGATATTGTTAGTAAAACCGGCCGGGGGGTGTGGGATGGCAGTGCTAAGACCCTCACCCTTCACCCCACGGCACCGGCGCCGAAATGAGGGGGGAGAGGTGAGGGCCCAGGGCGCCAGAATTTGCCAGCAGGATCAGTAGAGCAGGGATAATCACCCCTCAAGTATTTGGTAAGTTCTTGCGTGCCGAATACAATAGAACAGGAAGGTGTCAAGGAATCGGTCGGGGTAGAGGAACTATCCCGACCGATTTATTCACTTTGCCTTTAAAGGGATACGGGCTATTTCCATGTCACCATACGAAGAGGTAACACCTTCACCCTTTTTACAAATACACTTGCAGACCACCTCTTTCCCCTGGCGGCTTACATATGCATGGGTGGCGTTTATTGGGTCCTTGTACGCCTTAGGTCCCGCCCACTTATGGAATCACCGCCTGCAACTTTTGGGCTTGCTGATCCTCTGCGACATTGTATGGGGAACCTGGGGAAGGTTGGCCTTGACTACTTCGCCCTCTCGTGAGAGGACTTCGCGCGTGCACTGGCCTTACACGAGCGAGCAGGGACATGTGCAACGCTTACGGTGGTGGTTTCCAGCGGGAACGTTCACCACGTTCGGGGGGACACTCATCTTGGCCTTCTTCGCGCTCTCTGTGTTGGGGAAAGAGACCGCTTGGCTTACAGGTTTGGCCCTGGTGGGCAGCATTGGGTTATGGGCATGGGCTCGAATTTCTCCCACAGGGGTCGTGTGGGGGCTTCCCCTCTACGGGTGGGGGCTTCCCCTTTGGGCCGGAGGATATGTGTTCGGTCGGGGGAATGAGGTGCTCGCAGGAGTCGCCGCGACACTGGTGGTGACCTACTGGGCGCTTCGATGGCATTCGTGGAAACGCGCTCTTTTAGGGGGCATAGCTATCATCCTGTGGATAGGAACGACCATGGGACACATCCCGAACAGTCTCCTGGGATTGACCACGCTAATGTGGCTCACATCCTTAATTGCCCCGCGACCTTCTGTGGGCATTGAAGTCCTCTGGGGATTGACCTTAACGATGTTCGCGCTGGGCAGCACCTGAGAGTTCAACAAGGCGTGCAGGCCGCGCGCCTTCTCTAAAACGGACGGTTTAACGAACAGAATTTTGGTGGATAAAAGGGGGAACAATGAACGCGAAGCATATTACGGACTTTATCTCCATTGCAGACATACCAAGCGATGTACTGTGGGAGTGGCTACACCTCGCCAAATCCCTGAAAGAGGAGTGGCGAGCAGGAGGAAACAAACCCATTCTCAAAGGGAAAATCCTGGGGATGATTTTCCAGAAGCCCTCTCTGCGCACACGCGTCTCTTTTGACGTGGCAATGCGACATTTGGGAGGAGAGGCCCTGTACTTGTCACCGCAAGAAATCCGATTGGGCGAACGGGAGACGATTCCCGACGCCGCGCGTGTGTTGTCCGGATACGTGGATGGCATTATGGCCAGAGTGTTCGACCATGAGCACATCCTGCAACTCGCGGAATACGCCTCGGTTCCAGTTATCAACGGGTTATCTGACTTCAATCACCCGGCTCAGGCATTCTCCGACCTGTTTACCCTGTACGAACACTGGCATTGGCAGGATTTGGCCGGACGACGACTCGTGTTTGTAGGAGACGGCAATAATGTAGCGCATTCTCTTATGTACGCGTGCTCCAAGATGGGAATGTCCATTACTGTGTGTACCCCCCCAGGATATGAACCTCAGGAGCAGGTGGTCGAACAGGCGCGGGAATTCGCAGCCCAAAGCGGCGGAGAGGTGCTATTAAGTCACGATCCCTATGAGGCTGTTCAGGGTGCCGATGTTATCTACACTGACGTGTGGGCCAGCATGGGCCAGGAGGCCGAAGCCGAAGAGCGACGTCGTGTCTTTCGCCCTTACCAAGTCAACCAGAAACTGGTGGAGGCCAGCCATAACCCCGATGTGCTCGTTATGCATTGTCTGCCAGCCCACCGCGGTGAGGAAATCACCGACGATGTGATAGATGGCCCTCACAGCATTGTCTTCCGACAGGCTCACAACCGTCTGCATGGCCAAAAAGCTATCCTGGTCGGACTGCTGGGTTAGAGTACAGGAGCCTCGACCCTGTACCGCGTAGCAAGCCATGAAGAGTTCACGCATGGCTTGCTACGCCAACCTGGGGTATAATGCATAAGCCATAGGTTCCTAATTTCAGAAGAGGCTTGACTGTGACCTGGCAGGATATTCTCACGCTGTTCAGCCATCTGAATGCACTGGCCATCCTGGACATTTTGCTAGTCACCCTCATTTTCTACACGGTCTTGCGTCTCTTTAAAGGGACGCAGGCCATGCAACTGGTCCGGGGGTTGCTCCTTGTTATCGTTATCATCTTTATTGTTACCAACTTTGTCCAGCAGTTAACTGCGTTCCGATGGCTCGTGCGCAGCACCCTCCCCGCCATTCTCGTCGCCTTACCAGTTATCTTCCAACCCGAACTTCGCCGCGTCCTCGAACGCTTAGGACGGACAGCCCCCTTCCTGGGGCGGAGTTTACACATTGAAGCGGTTAACGAACTTATTGACACTCTGGTCTCCGCGACCATGCGTTTATCCGCGCACCGTTTTGGTGCTATTATCGTGCTCGAAGGGAACACCGGTTTACAGGAGTACATGGAATCGGGAGTTCTCATAGATGGACTTGTCAGCGAGCGATTACTCCTGGCCATTTTCTACCCTAAAGCCGCGCTCCACGATGGAGCGGTCATCATTCGCGGTAATCGAATCGCAGCGGCTGCTTGTGTTCTGCCCCTATCACCGCGGCCGTTGGAAGCCCAACTGGGGACACGCCATCGGGCCGGGCTGGGCATCACAGAACACGGTGACGCCCTGGCCATCATCGTATCCGAGGAAACGGGCACTATTTCCGTAGCCCGCTATGGCCGTCTTATACGACGATTGGACGATAAGCGATTACGTCGCGTGTTGCAGAACTTTTACGCACCCTACGAAAAACACCGACGGCAGGCCTTATGAGACTATTGCGACTCTGGGTTCGAGACATTATCAATAATTGGGATTCGTTTCTAATGGCCTTCTTCTTGGCCCTGATTGTGTGGATTATTGCCGTGGAGCAGGAAGACCCCATTATTGTGGCCGATGTGCCCACGCCAATTCCTGTTCAATACATCAACCTGGGCGCGGATCTAACAATATTGGGCGATCCTGTGGACAACGTCCGCGTTCGTGTGCGCGCACAACGAAGCATTGTGCAAGCGTTAGATGCCAGCGCGTTTCAAGCGTACGTGGATTTAGCGGAAAAAGGACCGGGAGTCCACACATTGCCAATTCAGGTAGAAGGACCCCGAGAGGTGAAAATTCTCAACGTACAGCCCCCGAAAGCCGTTGTCCACATTGAACGCCTCGCGGAAAAAGAGGTGACAGTCCGCGTCGAAATCATGGATTACCCTCCCTTAGGGTATATGGTCCGACAGGACAGTATCACTGTCGATCCCATGACAGTAACCGTGAAGGGACCAGAAAGCGAAGTAAGTAAGGTCGTTGCCGCGGTGGCTGAGGTATACGTACAAGGCGAGCGTTCTACAATACAAACTACCGTAGCCCTAAGCCCACGGGATAAAGAGAACTTACCCGTCTTTGACTGCACGGTGGATCCACCAGTGGCGCATGTAGTGGTACCTATTGAACCCCAACCGGGCTTTGCTGAAGTTCCCGTGGTACCACGCACCCATGGGCGACCAGCAGATGGATATCGAGTGAGCAGTATCAGTGTGGATCCGCCAACCGTAACCTTGCGAGGAAATCCCCAAGCCTTGCAAAAACTGCCCGGATATATCGAAACCGAACCCCTGGATATCAGCGGGGCCACACAGGATATTGTCGAACGGTTGCCCTTGCGGGTGCCGGAAAATGTATCTATTTTGGGCAGCAAAACAGCCGTGGTTACAGTGCGTATTGTGCCTTTGGAAGGGGGGAAGACGGTTGTCCGCCCCCTCAAGGTTCAAGGGATGCCCGAAGGCATGATTGTCAACGTGCCCATTCGCAGTGTCCAAATTATCCTGGCTGGCCCCTTGCCCAAACTGAACAGCCTGGGGCCGGACGATGTGCAAGCCATTCTCGACCTGTCCACAATTAGCGGGGAGGGCGTGTTCACTCTGAAACCGCAAATTCTAACCCCGTCCGACATCCGTGTGGAAGCAGTCATTCCCGAGGAGATCCAAATTGAAGTACGGGCCCCAACTCCCACCCCTACCCCCACCACAACACCTACCACTACTCCCTTGAGCACGGGAACACCATCAGCCCTTACCCCCATTCCACATATCTACCAGCCCACCCCTACCCCAACTCCCACGCCATAACTACGTGATTCTTCGGGAGGAAAAAGGTGGAGACACGCCCGAGGGAATGCGTTTACGGGGGCGTGAAGTCCCACTCCCTATTCTCGGGGAAATACAGCCGGGCTTGAATGAACGCCCAATTTACTTCCTCGCGGCTCTTCACGCCTACTTCATAGGCGACGCGCATCGTATCTAAGTACACGAACCACCACGCTGCGGTGTGAGGGGTAGGTGCCCGGGATAACCAGAAAAGAGCGCGTTGCACATCCTCAGAGGTTGGCGGTTTGTGATGATCCAGCCAAAAACTCGCAATCTGCCACGCGGTCCGCTCGCGAGGGCATAAACGCCACGCCTGTTGTCCCAACGACACGGCCTGTGAGAACTGTCCTGCTCCTTCCGCATGTATAGCCCACCCCAATAAAACATCCCCCACAAAAAAAGCGCCAACGAGCGCTGTGACCACCAAGGAATAGAACCCGCGCCAAATACGTGCGCGATTTGGGAAGGATGGACCAAAAGTCACCACATTTACAATCCACAAGACACCCAACACTAAAGCCACATACATTACAGGAGAGCCTGTTCCTCCTGCGGTGAGCCAGACATTACCCCACAGAAAAGCCAGCACTCCAAGACTCAGACCGTATCCGAAAAGCAACCATCTGAGCGCCCCCTCCTCATCGTCGACTCGATAAGGCTGCACACTTTCAACAGCCAGTACCCCGGCCAGCAATAACGTCATGGGCGTCGGAAAGTGGACAAGCCAGGTGCCCAAAAGGGCCACCCACCCACCAAAGGCTCCCCACATGCGTCCATCCTGCTGCCGTACTTGCAGCCATCGACGCGCCACCCATCCCACACCGATCAGGACCATGAGGAGTCCCACCAGGCCAAACTGAACCCACACATCCAGCAGAATGTTATGAGCCCTGTCAAACACATGGGCCCGCCCGTCAGGTTCAAACCGCATTAAGATAGCAGGGTAAACTTCTGGGAAGTATAAGCCTAACGTATCCGCTCCAAAACCGAACAACGCTCGCCAAGGATGGTGGGTCAAGAGACGTACTGTCGACTGCCAGACAATGAAGCGCTGCTGTAAAGTGCCGTTCCGGTAGATGAAATCCCACAGGGACGATTGCGGATGCGTTATCCCCCACACAATTCCGCCTATGGCTATGCCTCCACTCCCTATCCACCACGCATATCGGCGCACACCACGCCAAAGGAATCCCCCCACCACAATCACTGAGAGGCCAAGCCCTAACCATCCGCCTCGGCTGTTCGACAAGACAATGCCCATCATCGCCACGAGGGCGTGTCCTCCCCACCAGAGCCCACGGCGCCACTTGTGGAGACGGAACGCCCAAACAGCAAAACCACCCCAATACAGCACCAGGGGAGTTAAAGCTGTGCTCAAAAACGCTCGATTTCCTAAAAGTCCCCCCTCTGCAAAGGCTGGATGCCAGAGGGATAAATGCCCCACAAAGATGAAGGGGGCCTTCTGAGCCAAAACCAGGATGACCAGCGATAACGTGGCCACAGGACTTAACAGTAGGGCCAACATTTCTCGCGACTTCGTGGAACAAGCCCATGCCCAGGTCAGCACACCTGCCGACAACCATGTGAGAATTCCCATCCAACGATAATCATTACCGTACAGAACAATGCGCCATGCCGGCCCGGCTATAACCAAGGATAATGTGAGCACGCCCGCCAAAAGAATCCATCCCCGCCGAGAAAGCCAAGGCAGCGCGTATAATGCGAGGAGAATCAACACCACGGACTTTTCGGCTTGAAAAGGGGAAGTACTCCAGGGGACAACCCATATCCCAGTGAACAGGAGGGCGACTATCACAGCAAGGGGTGGATGTTTAACCGGCCGCATGGTGGGCTTCCAAAAGTTCCAGGACTTTCACATCGGCTCTGGATAGGGGGTATTGACGAATTTCCTCTAAACGCACCCATTTCCAGTCCGCCACCCCAATGGACTTGGGGGAGCCAGCCTTCAACCGGCAGTGAAAAGCATGTAAGGTAATGCGAAAGTGGGAATACGCGTGATTCACCGTGCCCACGAGTTCCCCGACTTCCACTTCTATATCGAGTTCTTCCTTTAACTCACGACGAAGACACGCTTCCAAGGTCTCACCGGGTTCCACTTTACCACCGGGAAATTCCCACAAGCCTCCTAAGAGGCCGTCCAGCGGTCGCTGGGTGAGCAAGATTCGTCCCTCGTCATTCCAGACTACACCAGCCGTCACTACATAATGAGGTGTGGGACGCTTAGGAGTTCGCACGGGTAAAACTTCCTCCTTACCTTCCCGATGGGCTACACACATCTCCGCCAGAGGGCACAGATGACACTTGGGCGAACGTGGGGTACACACTTCGCGCCCCAGGTCCATGAGTGCTTCGTTGATGGCGCGAGCATGTCCAGGAAGGATGAGGGAACGCGACAGGGCCCATAAACGCCGTTCCACAGGAGCCCGCCTCGGGTCCTCTTCAATGCCGAACACACGACACAGGACCCGACGCACGTTGCCGTCCAAGACAGGTTCATCCTGTCCATAGGCCAAACTGAGAATAGCACCTGCCGTATACGGCCCGATACCGGGCAGGGATAAAAGCGCGTCGCGATCTTCAGGGATACGCCCTTGATACTGTTCCACGATGATTTGCGCGGCCCTGTGTAAGTTGCGGGCCCGAGCATAATACCCCAACCCTTCCCACAGTTTCAGAACATCCTCCAGGGGAGCCTCTGCCAGGTGTTGAACAGTGGGAAACCGGGATAACCACCGTTCCAGGTAAGGGAGTACAGTGGCGATCTGGGTCTGTTGTAACATGGTCTCCGAAACCCAAACCACATAAGGGTCTCGATTGCGTCGCCAGGGAAAAGCACGGGTTTCCGGGGCATGCCATGCAAGCAACGCGCGCGCGAGGGCGGCGGGATCGGGATGTTTTGTTTCCCGGTGTTCACTCATGGCCACATTGAACTCAGCAGGGGCAAAACAAAGAAATTCAGGAAGAAGAGCAATACCAGCACAACCCACACCCACACAGGCAAGCCCAGCCACATTTTCGGCGGTGCCTTTTTCTTGGGCGGCTTGGGTGGGGGCAGGGGAGCCTGGCATCGCCAACACACACGGCGGTCATCCGGGTTCCACGTGCCACATTGCGGACATACAGGCATGGCGGTGTGCCCCTCTCACCTTAATTTATCTGGCATCTCCTTTTGCGACGTTCCACACCACTGTATATCGTTTCATCCGCACATCAAACCAATGATCGCGCTGTGCGCACATTTTGTCAAATCCCTTCTCCCGTATCGGTTGCATTTCAATTTGGATAGGATTTATATAAAGAGAAATTGAGCAAGAAAATGATGGATCTTGATAAAATACACCAGCAATCAAATGAAGGCTTTGGTGTTGTAATAAGCAGAAGAGGTGCGAGAAGGATGCCAACACTCCCGCTGGACCCTGGCAGCGATATTGTAGGTGTGTGAGTGGCGTGGGGTTCATACCTGGTTGGGGTTATAGCGCATATTGCGGCAGAAGTTCCTGTTCTGTGAGTGCATATCCCCTGTTTGGGTGAAGGCCACCACGTTACCTTTGGCTGCGGGCAGTACCAACCCGGTCCGTCTCTCCGGGGCCTCGTAGAGGCTCTTCATCCCCCCTGTGGCAACATCCAGAAGCACCACTTCGTTGCCCAACAGACTTCCCCCGATATCGTGGGCCGGGTAGACTTCTTTCCCGGTCGGATCCCACCTAGCCACGCGCCAGGCTCCGATCCCCTTCCACTCAAAGACCACGCGGGGCTGTCTCGCCGAGCGTGTGCAGCATGATTTGAAGCCGACGATCCTCGGGAATAGCCGAGTAGGCGATGGCGTCCCCAGTCGGAGATCAGGCAAGGGATTAAGTGTGAGTGTCCTGATCAATCGGTATCCCGCGCTAGTCTTCCATTGAGAGAAGTAGCACATCTTCGTTGCCCACACTGCAGTGCGGGCTGGTTTTGAACACCAGGTATTTCTCGTCCGGCGACGCCTAGGCTGCGTTCCCATTCTCTTGAAAGTGCACCGCAGGGGCTCTCCACCGTCTTCTCCGACAGGCGCATCTCATCCGCAATCTCCCGGTCCGACTTCCCTGCAACCCCAGGGTCAGTACCTCGACCTCCCGTTCCGAGAAAGGGCATAACGCCCCCGCCACTCCACCGGCCAGCGCTGGAATGGAGTCATCAGGCTGTACAACGATAAACCGGACCCGGGGGACCCGCAGGACCTTAACAGGTACACCTATGTGCGCAATAACTCGGTGCGGTATACGGACCCTAGCGGGCATTGCCCCCTGTGCATTGCTGTGGGTGTCCTCATCCTCAAGGCCATTGACTACGGCTGGACCGCCTACGATGCCTGGCAGGCCGGCCGCACCCTTCAGAGTCCAGGGGCTAGCACGGAGGAAAAACTCACCCCGCCCTTACTGTGGGCCTCCTGGCCTGGAAATCATTGAGCCCGATGACCTCCTGCCTGTCGGATTGCCCCTGGATGATATTGTTCGACGGGGCACTACCCGCGAATTTCAAAGGGCCTTCCAGAAAGGAGGCTTCAGGTCTGGTATACGGTACCGGCGGCGTACTCTTGGGAACTTTATCCTACGGGTTATCCGTCATAAGTACAACGCGGGCATGTTCCAGGAGGTGCGGAGTGCGGGGGAGTGGCGGCAAATTCTTAAGGGCGTGCGGGGTAAGGCTGGTTTGGAGGTACACCATCTGATTGAACAGCGCTTTGCTAAGCGATTCGGCTGGGATCCCGACAAGATTCCGTCAGTAGTTTTGGACCGTGAATTTCACCAACAAGAGATGACAGCACGATTGTTTAGCATTTTGCCAACAAATTGGAGTGACTACACTGCGCAAGAAATCTGGAAT
>Ga0256914_1000310_pt1 | contig 47192 bp, 35 predicted proteins | sample HulkmetaG_FD_191571 | JGI IMG/M metagenome (GOLD analysis project Ga0256914, IMG submission 191571) | Hydrothermal chimney microbial communities from Main Endeavour vent field at the Juan de Fuca Ridge, Pacific Ocean - Hulk | ecosystem: Environmental > Aquatic > Marine > Hydrothermal vents ...
TGAATCCCGACGCGTCGGGATGCTAAGTGAGTATAGGGGTAATCCCCCTATCCAGGGTTCGAATCCCTGCCTCTCCGCAAGAAGGCCGGATTGCGATCCGGCCTTCTTTAATTTGGCCGAATTGGCTGCATCCCCCCGTTTCGGGATGTTAAGTGAGTATAGGCCATCGATGAGATTGTTGAAGATATTTTGAAATAGACAAAGAATAGGATTTGGAGAGTTGGCCGAGTTGGTTGAATCCCGACGCGTCGGGATGCTAAGTGAGTATAGGGGTAATCCCCCTATCCAGGGTTCGAATCCCTGCCTCTCCGCAAGAAGGCCGGATTGCGATCCGGCCTTCTTTAATTTGGCCGAATTGGCTGCATCTCCCCGTTTCGGGATGTTAAGTGAGCATAGGCCATCGATGAGACTGTTGAAGATATTTTGGAATAGACAAAGAATAGTATCTGGAGAGGTGGCCGAGTTGGCTGAATCCCGATGCGTCGGGATGCTAAGTGAGTATAGGGGTAATCCCCCTATCTAGGGTTCGAATCCCTGCCTCTCCGCAAGAAGGCCGGATCGCAATCCGGCCCCCACAAAATCAGGCAGAAACGAAAAACTCATCTACCAATTCTTATTTCAACCTTTTCTGAAAACGGAAATTTTCTTAGATTACTTATCTCGAGAAAATACACAGGGAACATTATGGAAAAGACCAATTTGATACATGGCGTTTTAGAAATTACCGATAAAAAACATGGCTTTACCCGAAAACCGGAAAACAATTTTTTGCCATCTTCCGATGACGCCTTTGTCGCTCCTCAGCTTATCAGAAAATATCATTTGCGCGAAGGCGTAGAAATTGAAGCTCAACTCGATGAAACCAAAGGCAAAGTGCGCAACAAGCCAATTAAGGCTCTGCTCGCGATTAACGGGCTACCGCCGGAAAAATTTGCGCAGGTGCCCGATATTAAATCACAAACTTCCATCGATCCCTTTGAGCAGCTTATCATCCAAATTGACGAAAACGATCGCACCGGAGCCATCATTGACTTATTGGTGCCTATTGCCAAAGGAACTCGCGGCTTAATTATTTCGCCTCCCCGGGCAGGCAAGACGACCATCCTTAAGCATATCGCCCTGGCCGTACAGAAAAATCATCCGGAAGTCGAAGTGATGGTATTGCTAATCGATGAACGCCCGGAAGAAGTTACCGATTTCCGCCGAACAACCGGAGCCCGGGTTTTTTCGTCTTCCTCCGATCAAAGCGTGGAGAACCACTTACGCATTGCCCGGCTTACAATGAATTACGCAATTCGTAAGGCAGAAATGGGCAAGGATGTTTTGGTGCTTATCGATTCGTTAACACGCATGAGCCGAGCTTTTAATAAAAATGTCAACACGCACGGTCGTACCATGAGCGGTGGATTGGACGTGCGCGCATTGGAAATTCCTCGTCAATTCTTTGGCGCAGGACGAAAATTGGAAGAAGGAGGCTCTTTAACCATTCTTGCGACTATTTTGGTGGACACGGGAAGTCGCATGGATGAGATTATTTTTCAGGAATTTAAGGGCACAGGCAACATGGAGTTGGTACTTTCGCGCAAATGCGCCGACCGCCGTGTTTTTCCCGCAATTAACATCGAAAAATCGGGGACACGTAAAGAACATTTGATCTTAGACGAACAGCGTCTGCAATTGAATCATAAACTCCGTCGATATCTGATCAATTTTGACGAAGTAAAAGCGATGGAGATGTTAATCGAAAAATGGTCGGAGTTACTTAAAAACTAAAAACCCGCCGAAATCGGCGGGTCGAATGTTTACCGCTATTTTTTCAGGAAAAATGTGGCCGCGATAGCCGTAATCCCCGCAACAAAAAATGTCATAATGCGCGAAGTAATCACTGTCTCCATTCCACTGCTAATCCAAATGATGGTGAACACCATTCCCACGATGATCGTTGCCAGAACAGCCTTTCCGTGGTAGCGTTTCCAGAAAAGTGTAAACAAAATAACAATGGAAAATGTGCCTCCGATTCCCGCCCACACATAGCCAACCAGCGTGTAAATAAGCTTGGATGGTGACAGATAAGCTACGACAAGGGCAATAACGGCCAAAACAGCCGTGACCACCCGCGAGCGGAATAAAGCCTTCCCGGAATGGTCATCCCCGAATTTAAGCAGATTTTCCGAGAGCTCGGTCGAAGAAAGAATGAGCAATGAATCGGCGGTAGAAATCATCGCGGCAATTGCACCGGTAATCAATATGGAAGCAATCGCCGGAGGGAATAATTCTAACATGACTTTAGGCATTACATATTCGGGATCACTTAGCCCCGTGGGCCCAAACAATCCCAGCCCAATCCAACCGATTGATAAAGCGCCGATGTAAGCGATAATGGTCCAGACAATCCCAATGTTGCGTCCTATTTTGGCCTGTCTTACGTCACGAATGGCCATGAAACGCATACTGAGTTGCGGTTGCCCGCCCAGATAGCCAAAGAACCATGAAAGGCCGCCCATGATGGTAACGCCCAGGGCAAAACCGCTGGCCGCTCCGCTCAACGAAGTGTATTTGGGACCGGCCAGCTGTAACGCATGGGGAATCGAGTGCGCAAATACATCCGGGCGGGTACTTAAAACAAAAATTCCGACCAGAGGTCCAATAATCAGGGTGGTGATCATGACAATGGCCTGTACCACATCGGTGTACACAACACTGCGAAAACCACCGTAAATGGTGTAGGGAATAATGACCGCAGCCGTAATAAGCATGCCGATTTGCGGCTTTAAGTGAAACATGGTGAACAATGTTTTACCACCGCCCAAAAATTGGGCGCCAACGTAGAAGAAAAAGAAGAAAACAATGGTCAGGCTGCCGATGGTACGAATCCAGCGTTCCGATTCGCCGTGCTTTTTGGCAATGTATTCGGTGAAAGTTTTGACATCGTATTTTTCCGCTTCCTCCCGCAACCGCCAGGCAATGGCCGCCCAGGCCGTAATAATGCCCGCCACGCAGCCGATGGCTGTCCAGATGCCCATCAGGCCCGAAGCGTAAGCAAAGCCCGGCAAGCCGAGAAGCGCCCAGGATGATTCACCCGTGGCCCGTTCCGAAAGTGCGGCCGCCCACCCGGGCAAATCCCGCCCGGCAATGGCGTAGTCAGCATCGGTTTTAACCTTACGCCCTTGGTATAGCCCCCACAAAACAAGTAACGTCAAGTACGAAAACATGACAATCAGGATCTGCGTCGTATTTTCCATTGCTTCTCCTCCTTGTTGCAAAACGAGTCAGAATTTTACCTGATAACCGGAAACATATTTTAGGAAGCTTCCGGGAAAAAATCAAATAGGTAAACAAAGAAGACACAATGGAAGGAACGATGTGGGGTAAATTATTTGTACACCTTGGCCGCTTTTTCCCAGGCCGTCACAATGCCCGTAATCATGGCTGAACTAAAGCCCTCGTGTTCCATCTGATTCAAACCGGAAATGGTAATGCCACGGGGCGTGGTTACCCGGTCGATTTCCGACTCGGGATGGGAGTGGTGTTCCAGAAGCAGTTGCGCCGAACCCAGTGCCGTTTGCGCAGCAATAAACAGCGCCTTTTCCGAATCGAAGCCGATTTCGATGCCCCCTTGCGATGCGGCACGAATGCCGCGCAAAAAGAAGGCAATCCCGCAAGCCGCCAAAGCCGTTGCCGCTGCCATTTGTTCTTCTTCGATTTCCAGCGTTTTACCCACGGTGGAAAAAATTTCACGTGCCATCTTTAGTGCTTCGCCGTTGCCTTTTTCCGAGGCCAAGCAGGTCATGGACTGCCGAATGGCAATGGCTGTGTTGGGCATGGAGCGTACAACAGGTACCGGTTTGCCGATTTGCTTGCGGATTTGCGCAATGGAAACCCCGGTAACGCACGAAATAACAATGTGCCGGTCGGCATTAATGACCGGAGCGATTTCTTCCAACAATTCGTTTATCTTTTGCGGTTCTACGGTAATGAGAAGAATGTCTGCATCCTTAACCGCCGCACTATTGTCCCGCTGAACCTTAAAACCCAATTTGGCAAACGCCTCCAGCCGCTCAATGTGGCGCCGGGTTAACGTAATACGTTTGGGTTTGTATTTGCCCGATTCGTACAAACCACGGGCAATGGATGTTCCCAGATTTCCCGCACCTAAAATGGCTAATTTTTTATTGAATGGCATCTGTTTTCTCCCTGTTTGTATTTGCATTTCTTTTCAAATTACGGAGCATCGATCAAGGCCCGAATGGCCTTCTCCCATTGTTCGAAACGGAATTCGGCAACAACCGTTTCCATCATGCGCCTGATTTCGTCGGTACACAGGCGTCCGATGCTGCCTTCGTGAGTGTGGCTTCCGGGCTCGGGAGGCACAAAAGTGCCCTCCGCGGTTTGCCGGGCAATTTGGTGGTAAGCCTGCCGAAACGGAACGCCTTGCCGCACCAGTTGATTAATGGCCTCTACCGTGTAAACGGATTGGTATTTGCGCTCGGATAAAATATTCTCTTTTACTTCCATCTTGGGAAGCACGTAGGCCATAATGTGCAAAACGTCACGCAGCGTTTTTAACGCACGGAGAAACGGTTCTTTTAACAGTTGCAAATCGCGATGGTAGCCCGATGGCAAATTGGTCGTGAGCATCTGGATTTCGTTGGGTACCGCTTTCAAACGATTGCATTTGCCCCGAACAATTTCGAAAACATCCGGATTTTTTTTGTGCGGCATAATGCTCGATCCGGTGGTAACAGAAGCGGGAAAGTGCAAAAAACCGAAATTCTGACTCTGGAACAAAACGATGTCCGCGGCCAATTTCCCTATCGTTTCGGCCAGCCCGCCGATAGCCTGTGTAACGATGCGTTCCGTTTTTCCTCGACCCATTTGGGCGTAAACGGAATTAAAATTCAACGTTTCAAAACCCAGCAAGCGGGTGGTCAGTGTGCGATCCAGCGGAAAGGCGGAACCGTATCCGGCCGCCGAGCCCAGGGGATTTTTGTTCACCAGACGATACGCTCCCTGAAGCTGAATAAGATCATCGACCAGGCTCTCGGCATAAGCGCCCAGCCACAGGCCGAACGACGACGGCATGGCGATCTGAAAATGGGTGTAACCGGGTAAAAGCACTTCCTTGTGCCGTTCGCTTAATTCCGTTAAAACATCAAATAATTGTCGGGTTGCGTGCACGATAGCTTTGATTTCCGCCCGGGCAAACAAACGCAAATCCACCAGAATCTGATCGTTGCGCGAACGCCCCGTGTGCAAACGGGCGCCGGCATCCGGCCATTGCCGTGTGAGCAAAAGTTCCACCTGCGAATGCACGTCTTCCACACCTTGTTCAATAACAAAACGTCCGCTTTCAATTTCTTTTAAAATGGCCTTCAAACCCTGCCGCAAAATTCGGAATGTCTCCGCATCGATTAATTTAACCTTGTGCAGCATGTGCGCATGCGCCAGCGAACCGATCACGTCCCAGCGGGCCAGTTGCAAATCCGCTTCCCGATCGTTGTCCACCGTAAATTGTTCGACCAGCGGATCGAGCCCGTCTTCTTTTTGCCACAGTTTTTTTGTTTTTCGGCTCATTCTTCAATCCTTTGTTTTAAGATTTTGGACTTTGCCCGGTTAACAAGCGTTGCAAAAGCCGTACGTAGGTTGCGATGCCGTCGAACAGCTCGTCTAAATAAATGAATTCATTGGCCGTGTGCGAACGCTCGGACATGCCCGGCCCCATTTTTACCGAGGGCGCTTCGATGTACGTTTGGTCGGACAGGGTAGGCGAACCGAAGGTTTGAATGCCCATTGCCCGAGCCAGTGTGACCAGTTCATGATTCGGATCGATGGACGAGGGCCGCAATCGCAACGAGGTTTTAACGATTTCGCTTTGAATGTTTTGCCGCACGGTGTGTAAAATTTCTTCGTGCGTGTACTGTTCTGTGGTGCGAATATCCACGGTAAAATCGCAATGGTCGGGAATAACGTTGTGCAATTCACCGGCGCGAATGGTGGTCACCGTCATTTTGATTGGTCCGAGCGTGGGCGAAACTTTGGGAAATCGGTACGAAGCAAACCATTGAATATCGGGCAGAGCCTTTAAAATGGCATTCTCACCGATGTCCCGGGCGGCGTGTCCGGCCACCCCGTGCGCACGGCAACGCAATACCATCAGCCCTTTTTCGGCAATGGCCATTTGCATGCCGGTAGGTTCGCCCACCACGGCCAGATCAATTTTTCCCAATTGCGGCAGTATCGAGCGAATACCTTTTTCGCCGGAATTTTCTTCTTCGGCCGTGGCAGCCATGATCAGATTGTATTTTAAATTCGGTCGATTGTAGAAATAGACAAAGGTGGCGAGCAGCGAAACCAGCGGAGCGCCCGCATCGTTGCTGCCCAAGCCGATCAGTTTGCCCTCTTTTTCCAATGGCGCGAACGGATCGCTTTGCCAGCCGCTTACCGGTTTAACGGTATCGTGGTGCGAATTTAGTAAGAGCGTGGGCTTTTGTGCATCGAAATGCACGTTTTGGGCCCATACGTTGTTGTGCAGGCGTCTGGTTTCCACACCGTATTTTTGCAAAAACCGCTCGATGGCCTCGGCAGTTTGTGCTTCTTGCCCGCTAAAAGAGGGCGTGGCAATCAGTTTTTTGAGTAACGACAGCGCTTCCTGCTGCAAAGATTTCAGTGATTCCATGTTTACTCCAGAGTTACCACCGTACCGACGGCGGATTTTTGATTTATGTTTTCGAGCTGGTCGGCATTCATGATGCGCACCAACCGAACCCCATGACGCAAGGCGCGAAATGCGTTATCCAGCTTGGGACGCATGCCCTGATGTACGGCACCGCGACTCAGCAACTGTTGGTAATCGGTAAAGGTCAGGCGGGCGATGAGCGACTGCTCATCGCTCACGTCGCTCAGCACCCCGGACTTCTCAAACGTAAAAATGAGTTCCGTAGCAAAGTGTTTACTTAAGGCAATGGCCAGTTCCGTGGCGATGGTATCGGCATTGGTGTTTAAAATTTGTCCCGAACCGTCATGAGTTAAGGCACAGAATACCGGGACAAGGTTTTGCTGCAACAAAAGACGCAAAAAACCGGTGTTTACTTGAGTTACGTCGCCCACGAAACCGAAGTCGATGTCTCCTGCGGGACGTTTGCGGCTCCGGAGCAGATCGCTATCTGCTCCGGTTAAGCCTACGGCCTGCTGCCCAAAACTCTGGAGCAGGGCAACAATCCTCGGGTTAACCAGTCCTGCGTAGGCCATCTGGGTGATCTCGAGCGTCTCCCGGTCCGTAATGCGCCGTCCGTCCACCAGACGTGCTTCCACCCCCAGCCGCTCGCCCAGTTCCGTGGCTAAGGTGCCACCGCCGTGCACCAAAACCTTTTTGTGCGGCAAACGACTGAAATCGCGCAAGACCTTCTGTAACAGATCGTCATTGTTAATGACCTTGCCGCCTATTTTAACAATTTGTACCGTTTCCATTTTTGCCTTCGCTTTTCCCGAAAAAATTCTTTCAAAATGCCACGGGTTTTAGTAACAAACCCAGTGTCTCTTCCGTACCGAACATCAAATTCATGTTTTGCACGGCCTGCCCCGAAGCGCCTTTGAGCAAATTGTCGATTACGCTGACCACGTGCAGCCAGCCGTCGTGTTTTTCCAAATGCAAAACGGCCTTGTTGGTATTAACCACCTGTTTAACATCCGGGCTTTTCTCGGAAATAAAAACAAACGGATGCTCGGCAAAATAAGCGCGATACAGCTCCTGATAAAAAGCCAAAGGCTGTTCGGCCCGCGTGTACAAAGAGGCCAAAATACCCCGCGTAAAACTGCCACGCATGGGCACAAACACAAAGTCGGCATCGAACTCCGGCGCCCACTGTTTTAAGTTGTGCTTGATCTCTCCCAAATGCTGATGGGCAAAAGCCTTGTACACCGAAATATTGTTATTGCGCCAGGAATAATGGGTGGTCCCTTTCGGGGACTGGCCAGCACCGGTTGAACCGGTGATGGCCGTAACGTGCACAGCGCCCTGCAACAAATGCTTTTTGGCTAGCGGCAAAAAGGCCAATTGAATGGCTGTGGCAAAACACCCGGGATTGGCCACGTAATTTGCCTGACGAATCAAAGAACGGTGGGCCTCGGGCAGTCCGTAAACAAAAGGACGATTTTCGGGACTTTGCACCCGGAAGTCCTGACTGAGATCAATGATTTTAATTCCCGAACGCACCTCGGTTTCCTGCAAAAAACGTTGCGATTCTCCGTGTCCCATGCACAAAAACAGCACGTCCGCATCCTCTTGCGGCACCCGATCCGTAAATTGCAGGTCCGTTTCTCCGATTAAATCGGCATGCACATCGCAAACCGCCTTCCCGGCCTGACTGCGCGAATGGACAAAGCGAATATCGGCCCAGGGATGCCGTAGCAAAAGACGTAACAGTTCGCCTCCGGTGTAACCGGCTCCGCCCACAATTCCGATTCGAATCATGACCTTTTCTCCCGTTTTTTCTGCACGGCGTGAAAAATGCGTGTCTGGTTCGCCAGCATCTTGGCAAAACCCTTCACATCGTTGCCATCCCACTGCAAATTAATTTCTCCGTAAGAGGCAAATTCCGCATCCATCAAATCGTTGGGACTTTCGATACCCAAAATTTCAAATCGGTAAGGATGCAAACGCACAAACACGTTGCCCGTAACAAGCGGCTGGCTGTTTTCCAGAAAAGCTTCGATATCACGCATGACCGGCTCCAGATATTGTCCTTCGTGTAGCAACATCCCGTACCAGTTGGCCAGTTGATCTTTCCAGTAAATTTGCCACTTGGTTAGCACGTGCTTTTCCAGCGTTTGATGTGCTTTGATGATGAGCATAGGAGCGGCTGCTTCGAATCCCACGCGTCCTTTAATGCCGATAATCGTATCGCCCACATGAATGTCCCGTCCGATGCCGTAGGGGGCGGCCAGTTCATTCAGAGCCTTGATGGCCTGTACGGGATGACGAAAACGCTGCCCGTCGAACCCCTGAAACTGTCCGGCGGCAAAATGCAACGTAATCTTCCGCGGGGCGCTTTCGCTGACCGGTGTGGGATAGGCCTTTTCGGGAAGCGGCAAATCGGAACGCAACGTTTCCTTGCCTCCTACCGAAGTGCCCCACAAACCCTGATTAACGGAGTATTCCGTCTTTTGCCAATCCAGTTCGATGCCGTGTGCTTTCAAATAAGCAATTTCGGCTTCCCGCGAGAGCTTTTGCTCCCGCACCGGCGTAAGAATTTCCATTTCCGGGGCCAAAATGTGAAAAATCATATCGAAACGCACCTGATCGTTTCCGGCGCCCGTGCTGCCGTGAGCAATGTAATGGGCTCCGATGTTGCGGGCGTATTCGGCAATGGCCATAGCCTGAAAAACTCGCTCGGCACTTACCGAAAGCGGGTAGGTTCCGTTACGCAATACATTGCCGTAAACCAGGTAGCGCAGGCAGCGTTCGTAGTACGTGGTTTCGATGTTAACCGTTTGATGGGAGGCGGCACCCAACAACCTGGCACGATTTTGCAGGGCCGTTTCTTCCTGCGAAGAAAATCCGCCGGTGTTTACGGTAATGGTGTGCACCTCCAGACCTTTTTCTTTGGCCAAATACAGGGCACAGTAAGAGGTATCCAAGCCGCCGCTAAAGGCTAAAACTACTTTCTTTTTCATAAATCACGCTACCTTTTTCTTGTTTGTTTTTTGCTTTTTTTTCCGCGGGATCGAACAACATGGCCGTACACAGGCAATGTTTGTAATTCGTTCGCTTCAAAATATCAAAATTCACACAACTTTCGCAGCCCTTCCAGAACTCTTCGTCATCGGTAAGTTGGGCAAAAGTAACCGGCCGATACCCCAGCTCGTAATTAATCTTCATCACGGCCGGACTGGTGGTAATCCCGAACAGCTTGGCCGTGGGAAATTTTTTGCGGGAAAGTTTAAACGCCGCTTCTTTGATTTTTTTACCCAGCCCGAGGCTGCGGAACTGCGGTGCGACAATCAAACCGGAATTGGCCACGTAGTTTTTTTCTTTGCCCCACGATTCGATGTAGCAAAATCCGGCGAACGTGCCGTCTTCGCTTATGGCAATAACAGCCTTGCCTTCGCGCATTTTGCCTTTGATGTATTCGGGTTCCCGCTTGGCAATACCGGTACCGCGAATTTTGGCCGCATCTTCGATGGTTTTGCAGATGATTTCCGCATATTTGAAATGGCGTTCATCGGCCGTAAAAATATGCACAATTGGGTTTTGAGTTACAGATGTCGAATTCATTTTTCCTCCATGGAAAAAATTATTGAGATATTATTTTTGTTTACTGATTTAAAGAAAATGGGGGAGTAGACCTTACGGTCGTCGCAACCTAAAAGGTCGCGGGAAAAGATGGGAGCAAAACGGATGAAAAAAGATTGAATACATTTTGGGTGCTAACCCTTTTTTGTGAATCCGAACTTAAGGCACACGAATGTGCGTTTTTTGTTGCTGGCAAATTTAAGCAATTTCCCGGAAAATGCAAATAAAATTACACAATGGTGTAAAAAAATACATTTCTGCCCGAATAGAAATAAAAAAGGCGTCTCAGAATGAGACGCCTGAAATGTACAGGAAAGGTCGGTTATTTATTCACTTGAAATTTACGATCGCCTTTTTCAAAAAAATTGACGATTTGCCGGGCTGCGGCAATTCCGGCATTAATGTTAGCCTCCGCCGTTTGTGCGCCCATTTTTTTCGGAGTAAAAAAGAACCGGCCGGGATATTTTTCGGCGATCACATCTTTGCAGTCCGGAGCAATGTCTGAGATGTATTTAAAATCTCCGCGCTCTTCGAACATTTTCAGCAAATCGTCTTCATCAATTATTTCTTTGCGCGCGGTGTTAACCAACACCGCATTTTCTGGCATTTTGGAGAGTAAATTAAAGTTGATGGATTTAACGGTTTGCTCATTGGCCGGAATGTGCAGCGAAACATATTGGCATTTTGCGTATAGAGCCTCGGCCGAATCTACGGGAGTGACTCCGTCTTTCTCGATGGCTTCTTTGGGGATAAACGGATCGTAAGCAAACAATTCCATGCCGAAACCTTTGGCAATTTCGGCAACCCGTTTCCCCACATGTCCGTAGGCATGAATTCCCAGTGTTTTATCTTTTAATTCTGTACCCGGTTTGCCATTAAATTGATTGCGGGCCAGGTAAACCATCATGCCCAGGGCCAGCTCGGCAACGGCATTGGAGTTTTGTCCGGGGGTGTTCATGACCACAATGCCCTTTTCCGTGGCGGCGTTCAAATCGATATTATCGTAACCGGCACCGGCACGGACAACAATTTTTAATTTTGGGGCAGCCTGAATAATTTCCGCGGTGATTTTATCGCTACGCACAATCAGAGCATCGGCGTCGGCTACGGCCTTTTTTAAATCTTCCGCGCTTTCGTATTTTTCAAGAAGAGCAAACTGGTATCCTGCATTTTCAACAATTTTTTTTATTTGCTCGACGGCAACGGGAGCAAACGGTTTAACGGTGGCAACGAGAACTTTCGGCATGGTTTATTCTCCTTTTGTTTGATGCACAAAATGATTACGTGATAAAATTATCATTTATTTTTTTTAAAAACAACAAAACTTCCGTTATTTAAGGAATGGAACATCTTTTTCTGAAAGATTGCGCAAAAAGTGCAGACTCGACGCCTACGGCGACGAGAATTTTTGGAATGCATTTTTTGTATTCGGCTGGTGCAATAAAATTTAATGATGAAAATTCGAAATAGGGTAAGAATATTTATCGAATAAAATGAATATTTAAAATACGGTTCGTAATTTGTTAAAAATCAATAAAATAATCAGGAAAAAAATACGCGCTTTTCGGTTGCTTTTGGTTGTCATTCCTTATTATATTGGGCACGAACAAACGCAGAAAATGCAAACACCCTCTAACCATAGGAGGACGATTATGTCGAACGCATATTTTAAAGTACCGGAACCGCTTAACGAACCCATTTACGATTACGCGCCGGGTACGCCGGAACGCAAGGCATTAAAGGATAAATTAGCCGAATTGCAATCCAAGGAAATCGAAGTACCGTTGATTATTGGCGGCAAAGAAATTTTTACCGGCAAAACCGGTGAAATGCGTGCGCCGCACAACCACAAACTAAAATTGGGCGTTTTTCACAAAGCCGGGCCCAAAGAAGTACAAATGGCCATCGATGCGGCTTTGGAAGCCCGCAAGCAATGGGCCGAAATGCCCTGGGAGCATCGCGTTTCCATTTTTCTGAAAGCGGCCGAATTGCTCTCCGGTCCGTGGCGTTACACCCTGAATGCAGCCACCATGCTGGGGCAATCCAAAACCGCTTACCAAAGCGAAATCGATGCCGTGGCCGAATTGGCCGACTTCTGGCGTTTTAACACCTATTACATGGCCCAACTCATGGGCGAGCAACCCTATTCTCCCAAAGGGTTCTGGAACCGTATGGAATACCGTCCGCTGGAAGGTTTTATTTTTGCCGTCACCCCGTTTAATTTTACTTCCATTGCCGGAAACCTGCCCACGGCTCCGGCCATTGTGGGGAACGTCGTTTTGTGGAAACCGGCTTCCAGCGCCGTTTATTCCGCCTACTTCATCATGCAGTTGCTCAAAGAAGCGGGCCTGCCCGACGGTGTGATTAACTTTATTCCGGGTACCGGCTCGCAGGTGGGTAATCCCGTGCTGGAAAGCGAACATCTGGCCGGAATTCATTTCACCGGATCGACCAATACGTTTCAGGCCATGTGGCGCAAAGTGGGTGAGAACATCCACAAAATGAAATACTACCCGCGCATCGTGGGCGAAACCGGTGGTAAGGATTTTATTTTCGTGCACAATTCGGCCAAGGTAAAGCCGCTGGTTGTGGCGGCCATTCGCGGAGCTTTCGAATATCAGGGACAAAAGTGTTCCGCAGCTTCGCGCATGTACATTCCCGAATCGCTCTGGCCGGAATTCAAAGAGTTGTACGTTAAGGAAGTGAAGAAAATTCGCATGGGCGAACCGGATGATTTCCGCAATTTCATGACGGCGGTCATCGATCGCGGCGCCTTCGAAAGCATCGTTTCCTACATCGAATACGCCAAAAAATCGGATGAAGCCGAAATTATTACCGGCGGAAAATACGACGATTCCAAAGGCTTTTTCATCGAACCGACGACCATCGTCACCACCAATCCGCATTTCAAAACGATGGAAGAAGAAATTTTCGGTCCGGTGCTGACCATTTACGTGTACAAAGACGAGCAGTTCGAAGAAACACTCGACCTTTGCGACAATACCTCGCCTTACGGCCTGACCGGCGCCATCTGGGCACAGGATCGCGAAGCGTTACGCATTATGTCCGATCGTTTGCGCCAGGCAGCCGGCAACTTTTACATTAACGACAAACCGACGGCCGCCGTGGTGGGTCAGCAGCCCTTTGGCGGAAGCCGTGCTTCGGGCACCAATGACAAAGCGGGCAGCGCCCTGAACATGCTGCGCTGGATGAGTGTACGCTCCATTAAAGAAACTATGGTGCCGCCGGAAGATTGGACCTACCCGTTCATGAAAGAAAAATAAAATCGACAAATTCGGGGCTCTTCGGAGCCCTTTTTTGTTTTCCGGGGAAAATAACTGCTTCCGATTTTGCAACCATTTGCTCGGGTATTCGTAATATTTAAGAAACAATCGGCGAATAAAACAAGCAAAAGGAGTTTGCCATGTTTGAGAACAAATGGAGAAAGCGGGTTTACTATTTGTGGATCGTTACCATCCCGCTCACTTTGTTGGCCGGTGTTGCCCAAAACGCCCGTTTCTTTCTGCCTTATTCCGAGTATGTGTTGATCTTGGGAATCGTGGTCTCTGTGGCCGGATTAATCGTTTTGAAAACCTTTGGCCGACCCGGCCGCACGGCGGCCCAGTAATCGTTCTGTCAATTCGGGAAAACTACGTTTACGGTAAAGCAAGCTTGCTTTACCGTTTTTTTTTGCGCATTCATTTGGCCATTCCTTGTTTTTACGGTTATCTTTTCAACCGGGTGCGGGAGCAGTTGTGAAAATTCCGCTTAAATTTCTTTGCCTGTGGGCGGAACATTTTGTAAAATGGTCTTCTGAAAAAACGAGACGGTTTAGCCGGTTACGATCGGATTGGGCAAGACGGTTTTGAATGGGTTGTTGAGATTAAGATAGATTGTTCCAACGATCTCCAACCGGCAACTAATAAACCGATTAATGATTTACGCTAAAAAACAACAAGTTCCGGCGTTGCCGGGTTAGGAAATACATGGGATTACGAGAAGAACTTTTGCGCCATTTGGGATTGGGTACATTTGTGGTGGTCGATCTGGAAACCACGGGACTCGATCCGGAAAAAGATCGCATCATCGAAATTGGCGCTATTAAATTTACCGAAGGTAAGGAAGTCGAAGTTTTTGAACAGTTGGTCAATCCGGGTATGCCCATCCCGGTTTTTATTACGCGCCTTACCGGGATTAGCGATGACGATGTAAAAGACAAGCCGGGCATTGACGATGTGTTTCCGCGTTTTTTGCAGTTCCTGGGTGATGCGGCCATTGTGGGGCAGCAGGTCAATTTTGATGCGTCCTTCCTGGAGTATCAATTCCGCAAAACCAAAGGCGATTACGAACGTTGGGAAGATACCACACAGCGTTTTAAGTACGTAACAAATTTGCGTATCGACACGTTGTTCATCGCTCGTATTTTTATGCCATTTTTAGATAGTTTCAAATTGGCCATGCTGGCCAAGGAATTTGATTACGATCTTACCCGTGCACATCGTGCCGTGGACGATGCCCGCGCTACGGGTCATGTGTTTCTTGAGTTATTGGATCGCGCTTTGGCTGCGGATAATCAAATTCTAAATAACATTATCAACTTGTTGTATCCGACCTCCCGACGCGCCAAGAGCTTTTTTGTGCCCATTCTCAAGTTTAAAGAGATGAAGAACATTAAAACCACCGGCAAAGGTCTGGTGGACGATGCCTATTACGCCCAATCGTACTACAATGTGATTGGCGAAGGCGATTTTCCTGCCGTTTTGCCTCCCGAAAATGAAGCGGAGCTTCAACCGGTGGAGGAAGAGGTGATCGATGACTATTTTAGTCCGCAGGGTCGGCTGGCCAAGGTAATTGATAATTATGAACTGCGTGAGCCGCAAATTGAAATGGCCCGGGAAATTTTGAGCGGGTTTAATGAACAATCGTATGTCGTGGCCGAGGCCGGCACCGGCACGGGCAAATCGATGGCCTACCTCGTTCCGGCCATTGAATGGGCTTTAAAGAATCGCCAGGCCGGGCAGCGCATCATCGTTTCTACCAACACAAAAAACTTGCAGGAGCAACTATTCTTCAAAGACATTCCCATGCTCTACGCCACCTCCCGTCAAAAGTTTAAGGCGGTTTTGCTAAAAGGGCGTTACAATTATCTCTGTCTTGAAAAATGGAACACGGTAATGACCGACATGAATCAGCGCCTTTCACAGGATGAACGTACCCGTATTTTACCGCTGGTGTACTGGGTTGAGCAAACCCGTACCGGCGATATCGTGGAAAATGCCGGATTTCAACTGGAACGTAATATCGGATTGTGGGAAAAATTAACGGCCGAGCCTTCGTACTGCCCGGGAAAGGCGTGCAAGTATTACAACGAATGTTTTTTGATGAAAGCGCGGGAACAGGCCCGAAACGCCGATTTGGTGGTGGTAAACCATGCCTTGCTTTTTGCCGATTTGGCTTCCGGCCACAGCACTTTGGGCGATTACCAAATTCTTATTTTGGACGAAGCCCACAATGTGGAAAAAACGGCGGCCGATTATCTGGGCATCCGTGTCAACTATTGGAGCTTCCGCAATTTGTACCACCGCTTGTACGAGGAAGAGCCAAAACGTACCGGAGCCATTTTACAATTGGATTACCGCATGAGCACGGGCAAGGTGGCCAATGATATTCGTTCCAAAGTGAGCGGTCAGGCGCAAAAAGTAAAAATTGCCTCTCTCAATTTCAAAGAAAAAACACTCATCTTTTTCAATTCTTTTAGCCAGCAATTACGACATCAATTTGGGACACGCTCCGCCGCCGGTAACGAAGACTCACGCGTGCGTTATTACAAGAATTTTCGCTATTTTAAGTTGCTGGAAGACGAAATTCGCGAACTGCTAAGCGCTTTGAACCGGTTGATTAAAGAAGTGGGGCAGTTGGTGGATGTGCTTGAAGAGCTGGATTACAACACTTTCAAATTTCAAATGCAAATTACCCGGGAAATTCGCGCTCTGTTCGATCGGGCAAAGGAACTGAAAGAGCAATTCCAGTTTTGTCTGGCCGGCGATCAAAAAAATTACGTTTACTGGCTGGATTTGCCACGCAACGAACGCACCAACGATGTGGCCATGCATGCCGTTCCTTTGAATATTTCCGAGTTGCTAAACACACTGCTGTATCCTAACGTTCAGACGTTGGTGTTTACTTCGGCTACGCTGGCGGTGCGGAATTCGTTCGACTATTTTAACTCGCGCGTGGGGCTAAACTTGTTAAAGGGCAAAGAAGTACGCAGTAAAGTATTCGATTCACCTTTCAATTACGACGAACAACTGCTCTTGGCTGTGGCCGATTTTCTGCCGGATCCGCGTTCCGAAGATTATCCGCAGGCCGTGAAAGAATTAATCATCAATTTGCATAAAAAGCAACGCCGGGGTATGCTGGTACTGTTTACCAACTACAGCATGCTCAACCTGATGTACAACGAATTGAAATCGCATTTTGACGCGGAGAATGTGTTGCTGCTGGCCCAGGGTAAAAGCGGCAGCCGTACCAATATTTTGCATCAGTTCAAAGAAAACCGCGATTCCATTCTCTTCGGTACCGATAGCTTCTGGGAAGGTATTGATGTGCCCGGTGATGCCCTGGAATTGTTGTTCATTCCCAAGTTACCTTTTGATGTGCCTTCTGAACCGGTTATTGCCGCGCGCATGGAAGAAATCAAGAAAAAGGGGCGTAATCCGTTCATGGATTATTCGTTGCCCGAAGCGGTGATCAAATTTCGTCAGGGATTCGGGCGGCTGATTCGTCATAAAAACGATTTTGGTGCCGTTATTATCGGAGATAACCGCGTAAGTCGCATGCGTTACGGCCAGCATTTTTTGGAAAGTATTTTCGGGCAGAAGCAGATTGTTTTCAAAGAAGAAGAACTGTACACCTTGTTGGAAAATTGGTTTACGGAAAAAAAGATCGAGGAAAAAGGAGATGCCTAAGCAGACACTTTATCTGGGTGAGAACGATTTAACTTTGGACGATCTCGAATTTTTTTTGCAAGAGAATCCGCAGGTGCTTCTCGATGAAGCATTGGAAGCGCGCATTGTTAAAAGCCATGAAATTGTCAAAGATATTGTAAAAAATGACCGAGTGGTGTACGGTGTTACCACCGGTTTTGGCAAATTTGCCGACATGAAAATTGAGCCGGAACAAACCCGCGAATTGCAGCGCCGTTTGGTGTTGAGCCATGCGGCCGGTGTGGGAGAACCGATGCCGCAAGACGTTGTCCGGCTGATGCTACTGCTTAAGGTCAGGAATTTGTCGCAAGGATTTAGCGGAGTACGCCCTGTGGTGGTGCGGCAGTTGCTGGACATGCTCAATGCCGGAATTATCCCTGTGGTGCCCGAAAAAGGGAGCGTGGGAGCCAGTGGCGATTTGGCTCCGTTAGCCCACATGGCTCTGGTGGTTATTGGCGAAGGAGAAGCTTTTTACCAGAACCAACGAATGCCCGGACGGGAAGCGTTGCAACGCGCCGGTTTGGAGCCGATTCATCTGGAAGCCAAAGAAGGCCTGGCTTTGCTCAACGGGACGCAAGCCATTCAGGCCTGGGGAGCACTGACCCTAATCCGGGCGCGCCGCCTGGTTAAAACCGCCGACATCATCGGTGCCATGAGTTTGGAAGGTTTGCTCGGAACCCTGACGGCATTTGACGAACGCATTCAGAAAGTACGCCGGCATCCGGGACAACTTAAAGTGGCAAGCAACTTTCGTCGTTTGCTCAAGGATAGTCCCATTGTGGAATCGCACCGGCACTCCAGCCATCGCGTGCAGGATGCGTACAGTTTGCGTTGCATCCCGCAGGTGCACGGCGCCATCCGTGATGCGTTGGATCATGTGATTTCGGTTTTTGAACGGGAGATGAACGGAGTAACGGACAATCCGTTAATATTTCCCGATAACGGCGATGTGCTTTCCGGAGGAAATTTTCACGGAGAACCATTGGCTTTGTCTGCAGATTATTTGGGGATTCTTCTGGCCGAATTAGCCGATATTTCGGAACGCCGCATCGAACACATGATGGATCCGGCGGTGAGTGAGATGGCCGGATTTTTGACGGAAGAAGGCGGCCTCAATTCCGGTTTTATGATTGCCCAGGTAACGGCTGCGGCTTTGGTTTCGGAGAACAAGGTTCTGGCGCATCCGGCCAGTGTGGATTCCATTCCCACCTCGGCTAATAAGGAAGACCACGTCAGTATGGGCACCCATGCCGCCCGCAAGGCATTTGAAATCCTGAAAAATACGGAACAGGTGCTGGGTATCGAATTAATGTGCGCGGCGCAGGGGCTGGATTTACGCAGACCACTGCAACCGGCACCAGCCACAGGTGCCGTGCTGAAAGAATTCAGAAAGCACGTGGCTTATCTGGCGGAAGATCGGGTTATGTATCCGGATATGGAACAGGCTTGCCAAATGGTGCAATCGGGTGTGCTTATCGATATTGTCAAGAAAAAAGCGGGCGAACTGGAATAGCACTTCGGATTCATTTAAAGAGGTATCTTTTCGCTCAAGCGCTTTTCAAACTCGGGCAAATCGACGGATTTTTGTAATTCGATAAGTATTTTCCCAGAGTGTTAATCGGAGTAATTTTGTTTAGTTTCCTTTTAAGGTCGGTTAAAGTCTGTTTCTGCCTTTCCTTTCGGCAGGACATGGCTTTATCACTGCCCCGGTGTTTTATTTGAAACGTATTCGGCCGAAAGCGTGCCTCTCGATCGGTTTTGGCCAATTAAAGATTCCAAAGGACGAAAATTGCACACATTAACGCTAAAAATTAATTTTTGATTTGAATTTCCGAAAGTAAGAAAAGCACAAGGATGTGTGATACGCCTCTAAGGAAAGAAGCAATAAGCGAGGCCGTCTCGATTTTTCGGGACGGCCTTTCTTCATTTAAAAAGCACTTTTTCTTCTTCTGATCAAATCAAGCGACTGTTGACAAATGTTTTGCTTTGCGTAGGGTTTGGTAATATTTTATTTTTCAAATCGTTAAAACAACAGCAATGGTAGGAACTTCTATGGGTAAAGCAAAAAACGTCAAAACCAAATTATTCGATTCTCCTTTTTACGAACAGGGCTTTGGCGCCTTGTTTCAGGGCTTTCAACATTTAATGCGGCATCGCATTCGGGACATCCTTTTGGTTTCCAGTTTGTACGATTTGTACGTTTTTGAAGAAGACGGTCGCATTTACGAGCTGATTCGGGAAGAATATCAGGGACTGAATTTAAGCCACATCCCGGAGATTACCCGTGTTTCGCGCGGGGAAGATGCCTTGCTTTTGGCCAGTGAAGAAAAACATTATGATTTGATTATTACCACCCCGCACATCGAGGATATGGATTCTACGGAATTGGCCCGTCGGGTCAAACAATCCGGGCTGGATATTCCGGTGGTGTTGCTGGCATACGACAATCGGGAATTAAACGAACTGTTAAATCATGCCGATGCCAGTGTGTTTAGTCGTATTTTCATTTGGACCGGTAATTTCCGCATCATCATTGCTATTGTGAAGCATCTGGAAGATATTATGAATGTGGAGAACGACACCGAACTGGTTGGGGTGCAATCTATTATCCTCATCGAGGATAATGTGCGCTTCTATTCGGCCTACCTGCCGTTGCTTTACACAGAAATTTTAAAGCAGTCGCAACGTTTGATTCTGGAAGGCGTTAATCTGACGCACAAATATTTGCGCATGCGTGCTCGTCCCAAAATTTTGCTTTGTACGAATTATGAGGAAGCCTGGAGTTATTTTAAGAAATATCAGGATACAATTTTGGGGGTTATTTCGGATATTGATTTTAAGCGGAAGGGTAAGCACGACAAAAAAGCAGGTATCAAGTTTGCCCGGGAAGTAAAAAAGCGCCATGATGATATTCCTATTTTGCTTCAATCCAATCACATTGAATATGCCGACGAGGCCCGTGCCACCGGGGCCTATTTCGTACTGAAAGATTCTCCCACGCTGTTACAGGAGTTACGAAAGTTTACCAATTCGCATTTTGGATTTGGGGATTTTATTTTTCGCACACCCGATGGCCGGGAAGTGGGGCGTGCCCGGGATTTAATTTCGCTGGAACAGGAACTTAAACGTGTGCCGGCAGAAAGCATTCGCTTTCATGCCGAGCGAAATCATTTTTCTACCTGGCTAAAGGCACGTACGGAATTTTGGCTGGCCCATAAATTGCGTCCGCACAAAGTATCGGACTATCCCTCTCTGGAAGCGTTACGCCAGCATTTGATCCAATCTTTAAGAGAATATCGCAAGACCCGTCAACAAGGCCTGATTACGGATTTCAAGAAGGAATCGTTTGACCCTCAGACCAGTTTTGCCCGGTTGGGTGGTGGCTCGCTGGGCGGAAAGGCCCGTGGGCTGAGTTTTGTTAATACGCTGATTACAAATTACGGACTGACCAACCATTATTACAAACAGGGAATTCAGATTCTGGTACCTCCTTCCGTGGTGTTGGGCACGGACGTGTTTGATTGGTTTCTGGATGAAAACGATCTCCGGGAGTTTGCCTTAAGCAGCAATGACGATGATGAAATTGTCCAGCGATTTATTTCTGCCACGAAGTTTCCGGGAGATATTGTATCCAATTTATTGGATTTTTTGGAGCTGGTGAAATGGCCTCTGGCCGTGCGTTCTTCCAGTCTGCTGGAAGATTCGCAATACCATCCTTTTGCCGGGGTGTATCAGACCTATATGATTGCGAATCAACATCCGAACAAGTTAATTCGTTTAAACGAATTACTCAATGCGATTAAACGGGTGTATGCCTCTACCTTCTTCCAGGGGGCCAAACAGTATATGAAGGTCACTTCCTACCGACTTGAAGAGGAAAAGATGGCGGTGATCATCCAGAAATTGGTGGGGGCACGCTACAAAAATCGCTTTTACCCGACCTTTTCCGGGGTGGCGAAATCGTACAATTTTTACCCGAGCCCACCTCAAAAACCGGAAGATGGAATTGCTTCGGTGGCTCTGGGGCTCGGGCGCATGGTGGTCGATGGAGGCAATGTGGTAAAGTTTTCGCCCAAGTATCCTCAGCACATTTCCCAGTTTTCGACCACCAAGAGTTTTTTGCGCAATACGCAGCACAAGTTTTATGCACTCGATTTCGATGCGCATCAACCGGAGAGTTCCAAAACATTTGATGAGGCGGTGCATCTTTTTCCATTGAAAGCCGCGGAAGAAGACGGTACCTTGTATTATGTGGGAAGCACTTATGTGCATGATGAGGATCGGATTGTGGATGGACTTTCGCGGCCTGGTGCGCGTTTGGTGAGTTTTGCTCCTATTTTGAAACATAAGGTGTTTCCTCTGGCCGAAATTCTGGAACGGTTGCTGGAATTAGGCTCGTGGGGGATGGGAACGCCGGTGGAAATAGAATTTGCCGTTAATATGCAACCCAATGAGAAAGGGCTTAAAGAATTCGGTTTGCTGCAAATGCGTCCGTTGGTGCTAAAACGGGAATTAGAGCAAATTAGAATTGAGGATTGTAATCCGGCAAACTTAATTTGTTCCAGTAATAATGTTTTAGGGCACGGGATTATTAAGGATATTTACGATATTGTTTACGTGGACTATTTTAAATATGAGCGCGCCAAAAGCCGACAGGTTGCGGAAGAAGTAAGTAAATTAAATGCGAAGCTGATCAAAGAAAATCGTCCTTATGTCCTTATTGGTGTGGGGCGTTGGGGAACGTTGGATCCGTGGCTGGGTATTCCGGTAAACTGGGAACAGATTTCCGGCGCAAAAGCCATTGTTGAAACCAGCTTTAAAGATTTTATGGTCGAGCCATCGCAGGGGTCGCATTTTTTTCAAAATTTAACTTCTTTTTTGGTGGGATATTTTACGGTGAATCAGTTTAAAAACGAAGGTTTTATCGATTGGGAATGGCTTAATAAACAATCCCCGGAAGAGAGCTTTGAATTTACGTTTCACATTCATGTGAAAAAACCGCTCAAGGTTATTATGAACGGCCGCAAACATCAGGGGGTAATTACCAAACCCGGGATTGAGTAGAAGAGAAAACGTCCGGGGCTGGTATTTGCACTCAATGTACTACTCTGCTAAATTAAACGTTGTACTTGCACGCTGCGGATGAAATCGTTTAAACGATTTCAAAATTTGTACGTGCCGAGTGGGGAACCGGCGGAAACGGTTTAAACCGTTTCCCACAAAACGAGGAAAACCATGCGATACACGAATAAAATCCTGTGGGTAATGCTGATCTGGCTCGGAGTGGTTTGGGCCAATAATCCTGTTTCTGTGCCTCTGCATCATCCCATCTATCATTTTCTGGAGCGTATGGAAACTTTAGGATATGTGCACAATGTGTTTGATGGCATCAAACCATTCGATCGAGCGCAGGTCGCCCGATATTTGCAGCAGGTCCAATCCCATCGCCAACAATTAACCTCCGTCGATCGCCGCCGCCTTGACGAGTTTTTACTGGATTTTCGTTGGGAACTATCCCCGCAAAAACGACACGCTTTGCTTCCTGCGCACCAAAATTGGTATTCGCCTTTGGCGAATTGGAAAAACTTTAAAGAAGATTTCAAACGGTTTTTCAGACAAAATTATCCCGAAGAAGAAAACCATGTTTTCCTCTGGGAAACCGATTCGTCAAATTTCTATTTCGATTATGATCAGGGTGGAGATTACGAGCATCGCAACGATGGGCTATACCGCTCGGCAAGCTGGCAGCAATACGCTTTTCGTGGCGCTTTAAAGCGCCATTTCGGCTACCGTTTTTTTGTCCGCTTAGAGGGATTTCGCGGTAACGACAATACTTATCTACTGGAGCATCCTTTGCTCAAAGGAAGTTGGAGCGAAACAAGCGATTACGATGTGCATTTTTCAGATCGTACCGGTGGAGAATTGGCCTGGCACACGAGCTATTTCGATTTGCACTTTGCCCAGCAAGCCATTAGTTGGGGATATGGAGAATCGGGTAAACTCATCCTCTCCGATAACAGTGAACCCTATCCCTACATAAGCATTAGTAAAGATTGGGGTTGGTTCAAGTTTATTGCCTTGCACGGAAAGTTGCAATCCTTTCCACAAGATACCCTGGCCGATGGTTACCTCTACTATCCGGACAAGTGGTTGGCTGCTCATCGCCTGGAAATCAGCATTGCGCATAAGGTAACATTGGGATTAAACGAATGTTTTATTTATGGTGAGCGCTATGCCGACTGGGCCTATTTGCTGCCTTTTAATTTTTATCGGGCGGTGCAGCATAAATTGCGCGATCGGGACAACGCCACCATTTCACTGGATGCCGAATGGCTGGTGCGACCGGGATTAAAAGCTTACGGAACCATCTTTCTGGATGAGTTCCGTCGCAAGAAAATCGGTACAAATTGGTACGGCAACAAACAGGCCTTTTCAGGCGGGATTTGGTGGGTTGACCCTTTCCGCCTTGCCAATTTGTCGGTACGTTTTGAGTACACTGCCATCATGCCCTGGGTTTACACCCACAAATACCTGATTAATTCCTACACATCCGATTATCGTTCCATCGGCCATTGGGCCGGGCCCAATTCCGAAGTGTACTACTTCCATGTGCGTAAAGATTGGCACCCACGTCTGGAAACCGGAGTTAAATTTGAACAATGGAAACACGGAGACAATTATCCCAACGAAAACATTGGCGGAGATATTTTGGTAGGTCATGGCACGCTTTTGGGCAGCCAGAGCGAGCCACGCCAAACCCGAAAATTTCTGGAAGGCATTTTGAACGTTCACCGTACATGGCAGCTTTACGCAAAATACGAAGTATTTAACGGATTGTACCTTTCTGCCGGATGGACATGGGGACATCGGGAACAGGAAAACAAGAAATTCGATTATCAGGAATTAATGCTTGGTGCCGTTTTGCATTATTGATAAAATCACATCAATAACCGATAGCTAAATTTTATGATTGACAATTTTTACCTGATTTATTTTTTAATCTTTGCTTTTTCTTTGTTGGTAGGATTGCTGGCAACCTATGGAACACGCTCTCTGGCGTTAAAATTTGGCATCGGTGAAATGCCCGATCCGCGGAAAGTACACACTAAATTTATGCCGCATATGGGGGGCTTCGGAATTTACTTCGGTTTTTTGGCAGGAATTGCTCTGGGCATGGTGCTATTGCCCCACAGTGCTCCAACGCTCATCAAGCGTTACGGGGGCATTCTTCTGGCCTCCGTTTTGATTGTGGCCGTGGGCGTGTACGATGATTTAAAAGGGCTGGACGCCTCCAAAAAATTTTTGGGGCAAACTCTGGCTGCAACCATCATTATTGCTTTGGGTTGCGAAATCAAGCGCATTAGCATTCCTTTTTCTACCGACCTCGAGCTGGGCTGGCTTTCTGTTCCCATTACCTATTTATGGCTAATTGGGGTAAGTAATGCCGTTAATTTGTTGGATGGCCTGGATGGCCTGGCCGGGGGAGTAAGTTTTATTGCGGTTTCGGTTTTTGCCCTGTTAGCCTGGCAAAATGGCAATATTCCCTTTCTGATAGTCTCCCTGTCCCTTATGGGGGGATTATTGGGATTTCTGAAATTTAACAAGCATCCGGCAAGCATTTTTATGGGCGACACCGGTTCTCTTTTTTTGGGACTCATTTTAGCTGCTCTGAGCATTCGTGGCTTTGAAACGGCACCGGGACGCATCGCTTTGCTTTTGCCCATCCTTATTTTGGCCATACCTATTGGCGATACCAGCGTGGCTTTTTTTCGTCGTTTAAACAAGGGTAAGCATCCTTTTAAACCCGACAAAGACCATTTGCATCACCGCCTGATTTATTTAGGACTTTCGCATCAGCAGGCGGTTTATCTTATTTATATCGCTGCTCTGGCTTATGGCATAACGGCTTATTTTCTGGCGCGCCATGCCTTTGAAATTGGTGGCGTACTGCTGATGTTGGTGCTGGTATTTTCGGTTTTTGGCCTGAAACGGCTGGGCTACCTGGAAGCTCAACGCATTAAAACCTATTTCGGCGACCATGCCATCATCAAATCACAGCCTATTTTGGCACCCTTGCACATCAGGCGGGTGGTGCACCGCGGGTTGCTTTTGTTTTTCGATTTATTGATGATTAACCTTAGCTTTGTGGCAACCTGGTGGGTGCGTTACCGTTCCGGCTGGTATTGGCCGGCACAACCCATGAACTTTGGAGATGTTCTGAATCCCTTTTTATTAAGCATACTTTCATTGGGGTGGGTTCTCTTGTTCGCTTTTAACAACTTGTACAATTTGCGCTGGGATGTTTCCCGCTTTGATCAGATCCGTCGGGTGTCCAAAGTCATACTTTTCGGAATTTTACTTCTTTTTATTTTGACCTTTGATCCCAATGAACCTATCTCTCAGGGACGGTTCACTTTGGCTTTGTATGCTCTGTTTATGTTGCTGTTTGTCAACTTAGGGCGCCTGTTTCTGATTTTTTTAGAGAAAAAATTTGCCGTTCTGGAATACGCCCCGCATCCCACGTTACTCATTGGCGATACACCCAAAGCCAAACGTTTAATTAAAGACATTCGTAGTAATCCCCATCTATTGTACGATGTGGTAGGCTATGTAAGCAAGGAGACTCGGGAAAAGACATTTGCCGGATTGCCATTCCTGGGCACTTATGAGAAACTGCCCGATTTAATTCGGGAGAAAAAAATCGAAGAAATTATCATTGCCATAAATGAACGTTCGCGTGACGAACTGTTAAATTTGGTGGCACAAATCGATAATCCGGCGGTTGTGTTCAAAATAATGCCACAAATGTACGATGCCATTTCCGGCTTGCGAACCGAAGAAATTTTGGGCCATCCGCTTATCCGCCTTTTCCCCGAAGCAATGGCTCCGTGGCAATGGATTTTTAAACGCCTGTTTGATGTTTTCGTCTCGGCTTTTCTGCTTGTTTTGTTCTTGCCGGTTTTCCTTTTGGTGGTTATTTTGCAGGGAGCAAGCGGTATTTATCCGCCGCTGGAAATTATTAATGTGGTGGGGAAGTACGGAAAAGTGTTTGGCATGGTTGTTTTTTCTACCCGCCAGCAAAAAACGGGCAAACGCCCCTTGATAGGCAAAATATTGTATTCTACAAGAATCTACAAACTTCCGGCATTGGTCAATATCTTGATGGGCAAAATGAGTTTTGTGGGGCCACGCCCGGAACCGGTGGAAACGGTCGAAGAATTGCGCAAAAAGATCAAATTTTACAATCGACGATTTCAGGTACGGCCCGGCTTGACCGGTTGGGCCCAGGTTAAGTATCGCTACGAAGAAGCCTTAAAGTACAAACGCGACCAGCTAAAACACGATTTGTTCTATCTGGAGAATATGTCGTTGATGTTCGATTTCAGAATTATTTTGCGTTCACTGTTCATATTTATTTTCGGGAAAGAAGCGCGATGAGCAAGGGGGTTGTCACGCAGCCGTTTTTGGCCAGCCAAAGCGAACCGGTAATATCGGTCATTATTGTAAATTATAATGTGCGGGAATTTCTGGAGCAATGTCTGGACTCGGTACAGCGGGCTCTGAAGAATATTCCTTCGGAGATTATTGTTGTTGACAATGCCTCGGTTGATGATTCCGTACCGATGATTCGCCAGCGTTTTCCTCAGGTGATGTTGATCGAAAACAAAAAGAATGTGGGCTTTTCGGCGGCAAATAATCAGGGATTGGAAGTAGCACGAGGCCAATTCATCGTTTTGCTCAATCCCGACACCGTGGTGCAGGAAGATACTTTTACCAAATTGTTGGATTTTTTTGCGCGCACACCGGATGCATCGGCAGCAACCTGTAAAATTATTAATCCCGACGGCACCTTTTCCGTGGATTGCCGACACAGTATTCCTACGCCTTTAACTGCTTTCTGGAAGGTGGTGGGGCTTTCACGTCTTTTTCCCAAAAGCAAAATTTTCGGACGGTACAACTTAACCTATTTGAATGAAAACGACACCTATCAGGTAGAAGCCATTTCCGGCTCCTTTATGATGATGCGCCGGGATATTGTTAAAAAGGTGGGTAAGTTGGATGAAGATTTCTTCATGTATTGTGAAGATATCGATTATTGCCACCGTATCAACAAGGCCGGCGGGAAAATTTATTACGTACCCGATTCGCAAATTATCCACTACAAAGGCGAAAGTACCAAGAAAAATAATCTGGATTATGTGATCACTTTCAACCGCTCTTTGTACAAGTTTTACAAAAAGCATTACCAGAAAAAATATGTCTATCCTTTTAAATGGTTAATTTTATTGGGAACGGTTCTGCGAGGCATTTTTATTTTTGTCAAAAACAATCTGGAACTCTATTATCCGATCATTGTCGATTTGATAATTTTGAATCTGATGCTTTTTGCGACCTTTTTTATCCGCTACGAGCTAAAAAGCGGATTTACCTTTCACGATTTTTTTAATCAATACATCGTCATCAATGGCATTACAACGCTGGCCTTCTTCCTTTCTGCACTATTTTTTGAGAGTGTCACACGCGATCGTTTTTCGATTAGCAAAATTATTAAGGCAAATTTTGCGGCTTTTACGTTTGTTTCGGCTTTGACGTTCTTTTTTAATCAGTTTGCTTTTTCCCGGTTGGTGGTAATCATTTCGGCTTTGGGTAGTGTTACATTTATGGCGCTGTGGCGTGTTGTAATGCGCGCTTTGCGGCGTAAAACAATTTCCACATTAAGCCGGGATTATTTTTTGAAACGCACGATTATCGTGGGGTTCGATGACGAGACCCGACAACTACTCAACAAACTTCAGAGCTATGTCTCTTCCAGTATCAAAATTCTGGGGTTGGTTGCCGGTGATGAACAGGATGTGGGAAAGAGTTTGAATAATATTCCCGTGGTTACTACCATTCGGCGTTTGCCGGAATACATCCGTCTCAATCGGGTGGATCTGGTGATTTTTACTACGCACAACATTTCTTTCGAAACCATTCTGACCAGCATGTCGCAAATACAGAATCCGCGGGTGGAATTCAAAATGGTGCCGGGACATCTGGAGTTTATGATTGGGAAATCGACCATCGAACGGCTCGATTCCGTTCCGCTGGTGGCCATTGAATATGCTTACGGAAAGCCGTTTAACAAGGTAGTCAAGCGTCTTTTTGATATGAGTTTGGCCGTGTTCCTCTTAATTGTTCTGTCGCCTTGGCATTTGTGGAATGTTTTAACCGGTTGGGGAAAAACTACGCTACAAACCGTTTATCTCTACGGCGGAAAGACGACGCGTTTACGTACTTCGCGGGCGCATAAGGGCATTCGGTTTACACTGGGACTGATTAATATTTTACGCGGACGTCTGTCGTTTGTGGGTGCCCCTGTGGCCGAAGTTCCGGAGGATGCTCCTTTGTTCGATTACAAGCCGGGGCTAACGGGACTGGTGCAAATTAACCGGGATAAAATATCCTCTCCGGAAATTCGCGAGGCCTTTGAGGCCCATTACATTAAAAACCAGAATCTTTTCCTTGATCTGGAAATTTTGCTGAAAACATTCTTTAAATAACCGCTCTACGCTTTTCTGCCAGATACCGGTCGTTCATTTCTACGATTTGTTGAATAATTTGTGCGATTTCTTCTTTGCTTTTGCCTTTTGTCCAGTCGTCCATTAAATATTTTTCAGGGTGTTCAATGGCCAGTTGCACAATGTTGGAAAGCGGGATCATGTAGTAGCGGTACAATTGGTCGATTTTGGCGCATTGCACGTCAAAATTAATGGTCGATTCGTGCTGGCGATTGGTCTTAACCACAAAATCTTTTTCCAGATGTCCCTTATTGCGGATAACCTGAATGGCCATGTGCAGGTTGCCGATCCAGCTACCCACATTGTCGAAATGCAGCAGGCGGTTCGCAGCCCGGGTGGTAATGCTCAGGCCGGACTGGAAATCGGGTTTGCAGTTCAGCACGTTTAAGTCGGAAAGCAGGTAAATGTACATGTTTTCCAGGTCTTCCATGGCCCATCGGTTGATCGGGTATTTTTCGGTGTCCAGGCTTCGCGGCTGTCGTCGGGGGTAGGTAATCACCACTTTGTCGGGGTCGGCAACGGAAATGTGGTAATCGTACACGCGTCGAATTTCGGAATAGTCTAATTGAAAATCGGAATCACTAACTGCCAGATGTTTGGCGTTTAACATATTGGCAATGTGCACCAGAAGCTCCAGGGGGTAGGTGAGTCCCAGGGGATTTTCGTTGTAGTGAATTACCTGAACCCGTTCCGGTTTGTAAAAACTTTTGACGAATACCTCGGCAACGCGCCGGGCACTTTCTTCCCAGGGCGCAAAATCGTAGAAAGAAACTTCATGGCGTAAATCTTCGTGTTCAAGAAATTCACGGGGATTGTCTCCGCATAAAGCGACGATGGTCAAAAAGCCTTCTTGCGGGGGAAAGTGTTTTTTTTGCCCTTTGATAATTTGTACCAGGTCCTGGTAGGATTTCGGGGAATGCAGATATTGACGAAATCCTAAAATCGAATATTCCATTTTATCTCTCTCCGTTAGCCTTTTTGTGCTGATGGTTTATCATCGGAAAAATTTTTACAAACCTAAGAGAAAGAGAGTTCCGTCTCACCAATTAGGGGAAATAAAAAAAGCCCCGCAATGCGGGGCTTGAATTTTTAACAGAGGTGTTTTTTTACCAGGAACGTGAATTCCGGAAGCCACCACCATTATTGCCGTAACGGTTGCCGCCTGAGCGTTCGCCGCGAGGCCGTGCTTTGTTGACCACTAACGTTCTGCCATCCAATTCGGTTGAATTCAACCCTTCGATAGCTTTTTCGGCTTCTTCCTGTGCGTGCATGGTAATAAAACCAAAACCGCGCAATTCACCGGTGTAGTTGTCTTTGAGCAATTTAACTTCGGCCACTTCGCCGTATTCTTCAAATAGATTGCGAATGGTCTGCTCGTCGGTGCTTCTGGGAATGTTCCCTACATAAATGTTCACTGTAAAACTCCTTAAAAAATAAATAAAAATAATAACTACGTAATTCGATGGATCCAAAGGTGAAAAATAACGGTGGAAGAAAAATCTTCGGTGGGTTAATTTTCGTATGTCTCGACGAATTAACTAAGAGCAATCTAAACAATTAAAAACGGAAAACCAAATCTATTTTTAAGGCGCTTCTGTTCGGGCGAAAAAAAGTTGAAAGGTTTGCTGCCAAACTGTAGAATAAACAATCGGATGACAGAACAGACTTTAACGCGCAAAAATAGGAGATGCCATGCGAACGGCTACAATTTTATTAAGTGTTCTTGTCTTTGAATTTTTACTGTGGAATTTTGCTCCGGCCTGTACAACGGCTGTTATTTCCGGTAAAGCCACGCCCGACGGACGCCCTCTTTTGTGGAAACATCGCGATTCCGGTCAGGCTCACAATGTTTTACGCTATTTTAATGACGGGATTTATTCTTACATCGGAATTGTAAATGCCGATGATTCCCTTGGCGAAAACGTGTGGGCAGGCTGCAATAGTGCGGGCTTTGCCATCATGAATTCGGCCTCGTATAATTTAAAGGTTAGCGGCGATTCGACGGAAATTGTGGATCAGGAGGGTCGCATCATGAAACTGGCATTGCAGCGCTGCCGCTCGTTAAACGATTTTGAACGCTTGCTGGATACGTTGCCCAAACCGCTTGGGGTCGAATCGAATTTTGGAGTGATTGACGCTCAGGGAGGGGCGGCTTATTACGAAACCGATGATTTTTCGTATCACAAGTTGGATGTGAACGATCCGGTCATTGCGCCCGAAGGGTATTTAATTCACACGAACTTTTCTTTTACGGGCAGAAAGGATGAGGGAGAAGGCTACATTCGCTATGCCCAGGCCGAAAAATTGTTTTTTAATGCCAGTGGCCTGAATAATTTGACTCCCCGATTTTTGTTGCAAACCGTCAGCCGCAATTTACAGCACGGGTTGACCAATCGGGATTTGCGGGATGAGTGTCCGGCGAGTGCTGCGGAAACGCATTTTGTGAACTTCCGGGATTTTATTCCGCGGCATAGCTCGGTTTCGGTGATGGTGGTACAGGGTGTGCGCAAGGGGCAGCCAGCCAATCAGGCGGTGTGCTGGACCATTCTGGGCTTTCCTTTGACGACGGTTGCCATGCCTTTTTGGGTAGCGACCGGAGATGCGCTGCCTTCCATTGTTACTCCCGGGAAATCAGGCACTGCCCCTTTGTGCGAGGCCGCTTTACAGTTGAAGGAACAATGTTTTCCTGTCAAGCGTGGGTCAGGCGCCAGCTATTTGAATCTTGCTGTTTTGCTTAACACCAATGGTACCGGCATTTTACAGCGGGTGCTTCCGTTTGAAAGCATGATTATTGAACAAGGGCAAAATCTCGTTCAAATGTTTGAACATCGGGGATTTCATCGTGAAGCCGTTCTAAAGTTTTACAGAGAGTCAACGGAAAAAATCCGGCATTTTTATCGCAAAGAATTTCATTTGAATTTGGGAGAATAAATCGCGTGCGCCTTAAAATATTTCGAGCAAGTTCGGGGCTGGAAATTTGGGTAGGCATGGACGATCGCACAAACGATCGTTTGTCGTTAAAAGAAGCGCATCCGAATGACTTGTGGTTCCATGTGAACGGCTTTCCGGGGAGCCACGTTTTGTTACGTTGTGGCGAAACGGATACGGAGCCAGACAAAACGAGCATTAAAGAAGCGGCGCAATGTGCCGCCTATTTTTCCAAAATGCGCAATGCGGGAACCGTTTCGGTGCATTATTGCCGCGCCAAAGATGTGCACAAACCTCGCGGCACCAGGCCGGGAACGGTTACGATCAGGAATGCAAAAAAACTGAAAGTTACGCCTGCGCTTCCGCCGGAATAGGAAGGCTGATGATGTGTTCTCCTGCCGGATTTGAACTGTGTATTGCTGCGGTAAACTCTGGCGGACTTTTTCCTTTTTACAGAAGAACAATGTTAAGGGCCGAAGCCTATCTGCTTCCTGAATTGATGCTCCCGTTATCTGTAGCCTGAGAACGTGTGCCGTAATTCCATCATGGGGAAATCGCCCCGACTTAAAAGTCGGGACGAACGAACGCCACCGGTTGCGGACAGCGCAGCGCCCTGTTTGCTAACAGCCTGTTCCATGGGCGATTTGGCACGGCTTTGCACGGACCAACCGTATTTTCCGGGGAGTTCACTCCTGTTACAATTTGTTACAATTTCGCAAAAATCTGATTACAACTGATTCCTATATTTACAATGAGGCAAGGATTAACGCAGGCCGAAAACCGTTGAAACGGTTCCCGGCCTCCGTACCCAAATGCCGCCTGACCGCAGTCAGGCGGCGGCAAAAATAAAAACGGGAACCAAAATTAATGAAACAAAAATTACTCATCATCGACGACGATGAGCGTTTAAACGCTCTTTTAACCGATTATCTGGCCAAATTCGGCTTCGAAGTTCAGGCCGTGGCCCATCCCGAAACAGGGCTGGAAATCATCCGCAACACTCCGCCCGACCTGATCATTCTGGATGTTATGCTACCCGCAATGGACGGCTTTGATGTGTTGCGCACCATCCGCCGCGATTCGCAAATTCCGGTCATTATGCTCACGGCCCGCGGCGAAGTAACCGATCGCATCGTGGGGCTGGAAATCGGCGCGGACGATTACATTCCCAAACCGTTCGAACCGCGCGAGCTGGTCGCCCGCATTCAAACGGTGCTGCGTCGCAAACAAAACAGCGCAACCCGCGAATCCGTACTACGCTTCGGTGACCTGCTTGTCGATTTTGACCGCAAAGCGGCCTTTTTGAACGAAAAAAATTGCGGCCTGACCACCGGAGAATTCGAATTGCTGGCCCTGTTCATCCGGCACAAAGGCAAAGTGCTCAACCGTGAACAAATTATGGACGGAGTACGACACGAAGACTGGGAAGCCTTTGATCGCTCCGTGGATGTTTTGGTGAGCCGCCTGCGTCAAAAACTATCCGACGACCCCAAAAACCCGCGGTACATCAAAACCGTCTGGGGCAGCGGATATCTGTTCATCGGAGAAATTTCGTGATGCGCAAAAACGACTTTTTCAAGCATTCGATCTTTTTAAAGATCATTTTGATTTTTTTAGCGGCCCATTTGACCATTGTGGCGGTCGGATTTGTTGTGCACAAATATTTGAACACACACAAGCAACACCGCAATATGGACAAAAACATGGTGTACTACGGCACCCTGCTCATGCAACAACTGGGCAGCCCGCCCGATACGGTACAGGCCAAAAAAATGGCCGACAGCCTGAGCATCGCCGTCCGTTTTCGTTCGCCCGCCGTAGAATGGAGCTACCCGCAGCAAATGAACTTTACCCTGCCGACCAACGCGCATCGTTTTGACGGCAAAAAAAACATTTTTATTGCCTACGATGGCAAAGGATTTTACCTGCTGCAAAAGTCGGCGCAAAGCGAATATCTTCTCGTCTTTCGCACCGATATCTGGCAAAGTTCCAAAGCCGTGCAGCAACGCATTTTAAGCATGGTACTGTTCATGATGTTCATTTTGACCATCATTTACTTTGTCATTCGCGCCATGTTAAAGCCCCTGCAACAATTGGAAGAAGCAGCCCGCGAATTCAGCAACGGCAATCTGGATTACCAACTGCACACCAAACGCAAAGACGAATTGGGCGATCTGATTCGTTCCTTTAACATGATGGCCAAACGCATTAAGGCCATGCTCAAGGCCCGCGACCAGTTGCTGCTGGATGCCAGCCACGAGCTGCGCTCGCCGTTGACGCGCATTAAAGTGGCCCTGGAGTTTTTACCGGACAGCCCGGCCAAACAAAACATTCGGGAAGACATCAACGAAATGGAAACCATGATTTCCGAGCTTCTGGAAAAAGAACGCCTCGACAGCCCTTACGGCGGTTTGCACAAAACCGACGTGCCCCTTAAAGAATTTGTGGACAAACTTTGTCAAACCTTTTCCGCCCAGAAGCCTGGCATCCGTTTTCTTGCGCCCCGGGACGAGATCGTGTTGCACGCCGACAAAGAACGGTTGCGTTCGGCCATCGGCAACATCGTGCAGAACGCTTTAAAATATTCCTCCGCACAAGAAAAGCCCGTGGAAGTATCGGTAAGCCGACAGGGCAAAGTGGCGGTCATTACGGTTCGTGATTTCGGTCAGGGTATTCCCGAAAACGAAATCCCGTTTATCTTCGAACCGTTTTATCGCGTGGACAAATCGCGTTCCAAAAAAACAGGAGGCTACGGCCTGGGCATGAGTCTGGCCAAAAAGATTATCGAAGCGCACGGCGGAACAATTGACGTGCAAAGTTCCGGCGGAAAAGGAACGCAAATTACAATTAAAATTTCCGGAATCAAATAAAAACATTTAGCATTAGTGTAGGAGAACGGAATGCGAAATAAACTTCTTAGTCTGGTTGGCGCACTGGCCATTTTACTCATCGGCCTTTTGATTGCCAAAATTTTAAGTCGACCCAAAGATTTGCAGCAACGCAAAAAAGACGATCGCAACCGGCAGGAATTGGTTTTTACAACCGTAGAACTAAAAGACCTGCCGATAGTGGTGGAAACGGGCGGAACAATCCGCTCATTGGACAAAATCGAAATCTACGCCGAAGTAAGCGGCATTTTGCATCAGGCGCAAAAGCCGTTTCGTTCGGGAATGGCCTTCAAAAAAGGCGAAGCCTTGCTGCGCATTGACGATCGGGTGTACCGCAACAACGTTCTGGCCCAGAAAAGCAATTTGCTCAACCAGCTTACACGCTTTTTGCCCGATTTTGCCATCGACTTTCCGCAAAGCGCCGAAGCCTGGCAACGCTATCTTAATGCCTTCGATTTGAACAAACCGCTCAGTCCTTTGCCCCGCGCGGCCAACCCCAAAGAGCAGTACTTCATCGCTTCCCGCAACATTTACAACCTGTTTTACAGTGTAAAAAGCATGGAAGCCACACTGGACAAGTACACCGTTCGTGCCCCGTTCGACGGCGTGGTAACCGAATACATGCTTAATCCGGGCACTCTGGTGCGTGCCGGTCAAAAGTTGGGCGAATTCATGAGCGACCGCCGTTTCGAACTGGACATTCCCGTAAATTTGCCAGACCTGCCGTTCATTGCCAAAGGCGATGCGGTCACGCTCACATCGGACGACATGTCGGGAACCTTTACGGGTACGATCACCCGCATCAATGCCAAAATCGATCCCGCTTCCCAAACCGTTCGTGCCTATGCGTTGGTTAACGATACGCGCCTGAAAGACGGCATGTACCTGCGCGCCCGCATTCATTCTTCACGGCATTACCGTGGCTTTCGTGTCCCCTCGGCCTGGCTTATCGAGCGCAACCAATTGTACGTCAAAAAAGACTCCGTACTGGTACTCACCAAAGTACACGTTTTGCGCAACGAGAACGATGTTGTGCTGGTAAACGGTCTGGAAAACGGTACGCAAATTCTGGCGCAGGAATTTACCGGTCGGGCCAGGACCATTCGTCTGAATTAAACCGATCGCAGAAAACCATGCGCACCTTTGCAAACGGACATTATCATTCATTGTAAACCATTGGAATAATTATGAAAGAAATGATCGCAAAATTTATTCGCTACCCGGTACTGGGAAACGTGATTGTACTGACCATGCTGGTTTTCGGCTATTTCGGCTTGTCCAGCCTAAAAACCACTTTTTTCCCGCAGATGCCCAGCAAAATCATTATCATTCAAACATTTTACCCCGGGGCTTCGCCCAAGGAAATCGAAGAGGGCATCATTCTCAAAATCGAGGACAACCTGAAAGGCATTACCGGCATCGATCGGGTAACCTCGGTTTCCAGCGAAAACACGGGTAAAATCACCATCGAATTGCGCACCGGTTACAATATCGACGTGGCGCTTCAGGATGTGAAAAATGCCGTGGACAAAATCAGTTACTTCCCCGTGGGCATGGAAAAGCCGGTTATTTACAAACAGGAGATGATGGACTTTGCCATCAACTTTGCCCTTTACGGCGATGTGGATTTGAAAACATTAAAAAAGTACGCGCGGCGCATCGAACGCGATCTGCGCGAGGTGGACGGCATTTCCAAAATTACCCTGAGCGGTTTCCCAAAAGAAGAAATCGAAATCGGTTTGCGCGAAGACGACTTGCGTAAGTACGGACTTACTTTTGCTCAGGTAAGCGCAGCCGTGCAAAAAGCCAACCTGCGTTTAACCGGCGGACGCATCAAAGGCAAAAAAGAAGAACTGCTTATTCGCACCAACACCAAAGGCTATTACGCCGACGAGTTAAAAGACATCGTGGTCAAAACCACGCCCCAGGGCGCGATAGTGCGCTTGAAAGACATTGCCGATTTGCGCGACCGCTGGGAAGAAAATCCCAACCGGGCCTATTACGACGGCAAACCCTCCGTGGAAATTGACATCAGCACCACCAACAACGAAGATCTGTTTTTTACCACGCGCTACGTGACCAAATACTTGAAAGAATTCAACGCCAAACACAAAGACGTGCAGGCAGCCATCATTCGCGACGGTTCCAAAATCATTCAGGAACGCATCGATATTTTAACCAAAAACGGCATTATGGGCATGATTTTGGTGCTGCTGTTCCTTTCGGCCTTTTTGAACAGTCGGCTTTCGTTTTGGGTGGCCATTAGCATTCCCATTGCCTTTGCCGGGGTGTTCGCACTGGCGCCTTTTGTGGGCATGACCATTAACGTCATGTCGCTTTTGGGCATGATTATTGTAGTGGGAATGTTGGTGGACGACGGCATTGTGATTGCCGAAAATATTTACCAGCATTACGAACGGGGCGAATCGCCCTACAAGGCGGCCGTTAGCGGAACTCTGGAAGTGCTGCCATCGGTGCTTTCGGCCGTGCTGACCACGGTGGTCATTTTTGCCACTTTTTTCTTTCTGGAAGGCGGCATGGGCGACCGTACCAAAGATTTGGCCTTTGTGGTTATTGCCGCGTTGCTCTTTTCCGTAGTGGAGGCGGCCTTTATTTTGCCCGCCCACGTAGGACATTCCAAAGCGCTTAAAAAGAAACCTGGGCAAAAAAACTGGTTCGAACGCAAATCGGAAATTTTTCTGAAATGGATGCGCGAAAAACTGTACGCGCCTCAGTTGCGTTTTGTGCTCAAACATCCCCTGTTAGCCCTGAGCATTCCTCTGGCTTTATTAATGATTACCATCGGCGCCTTAAAAGGCAGTTTTGTCAAAACCACATTTTTCCCCAATATCGAAATGGACAATACCACCATTTCGCTGGAATTGCCTTCCGGTACACCGGCAGCCATTACCGACAGCTTGTTGCAAACCATCGAAGCAGCCACCTGGCGGGTTAACGAAAACTACAAAAAAGACTACCACACCGATATCAACATCATTACCGGCGTGGCACGCAAAATCGGACCGGAAACCAACAAAGGTCAGGTAAATGTCAATTTTATTCCGGGAGAAATGCGCAAAGTTTCCAGTTTGCAAATTACCGATTTGATTCGCCGCGAAACCGGGAAAATTCCGCAGGCCGTCAATCTGGAATTCGGGCGCAGCGGCCACTGGGGCAAGCCTATTTCCGTAGCCATCATTGGCGACGATTTGCAGGAGATGCGTGCCGCCAAAGAAGATCTGAAAAAGCAACTGCGCAAAATCAAGGCGCTGAAAGACGTTATCGACAACGATACGCCCGGTTTGCGCGAAGTGAACATCGTGCTCAAGCCCAAAGCACTGGCTCTGGGCCTTACTCCGCTGGATGTGATGAATCAGGTACGGGCCGGATTTTTCGGTGCCGAGGCACAGCGCATTCAACGCGGCATCGATGAAGTGCGCATTTACGTACGCTACAAAGAATCGGAACGCGCTTCCCTGCGTCAACTGGCCAACATGCGCATCCGCCTGCCCAACAATCGCGAATATCCCTTGCAGGAAATCGCCACATTAACCGTCAAACGCGGCATCATGAACATCAATCACCTCAACACGCGACGGGTGATTAAGGTGGAAGCCGATGTTTCCAATCCCAAAGAATCGGTCACGGATTTGAACGCCAATCTCAAGGCCAATATCATTCCCGTGTTGCAGGAACGCTACCCCGATTTGGAATTTTCCTTTGAAGGGCAAAGTCGCGAATCGATGAAGACCAAACGCTCCACTCTGCGCGTATTGCCGCCGATTCTGCTTTTGATGTTCATCATTGTGGTCATCAATTTCCGCTCGTTTGCCCAGGCCATCATCGTTTTTTCACTCATTCCCTTTGGATTGGTGGGCATTGTCTGGGGACACTACATTCAGGGCTACATTTTAAGCGTGCTGTCCATGTTCGGCATGATCGCCCTGGCCGGTATCATGGTCAACGATGCTCTGGTTCTGGTTAGCGCCATGAACCAACGCTTAAAAGACGGGCAGGATTTCAAGACGGCCCTGTACGAGGCGGGCATCAGCCGTTTCCGTCCCATCTTGCTTACCTCGCTAACTACCATTGCCGGTTTGGGACCGCTGATTTTCGAAAAGAGTTTTCAGGCGCAGTTCCTTTCGCCCATGGCCATTTCTGTGGCTTACGGCTTGCTGTTTGCCACCTTTTTGAATTTGCTGTTATTACCGGCTTTGCTCACGCTGGTCAACAAGTTCAAGGTGTACGGATTTTGGCTGTTCAAGGGTCAAAAACCGCAACCCAAAGATGTGGAACCGGCGGTGCGCGAAGAAGCTTTTATTAAAGAATTATGATCGTGAACGGATTTAAGGTAAGGATACAACCCATGAACTTCATTCGACGTGTTTTTTTCGTTTTGCTGCTTACGGCGGGCGGTTCTTTGTTTGCTCAGGATTTGCTGACGCTGGACGACGCCGTACATTTGGCACTGGAAAAAAACTATCAGATTAAAGTATTGCACAACAGTGTGCAAATAAGCCGCAACAACGCCCATGTGGGCAATGCCGGATTTTTACCCCGGCTGGATGTCATCGGCAATGCTACCTACAGCGACAAAGAAATTCAGCAGGCAATGGGCACCGTGCAGCAAAAAGCAACGCTCAATTCGGCCCAGCTTCAACTGACCTACAATCTGTTCGGCGGTTTTGGCGGTTATTTCACGCTGAAAAATCTAAAGGCCAATGCGCAGGCGGCGGCTCTTTCGGCACGGCAGAACATCGAGCAAACCCTGTTGCAGGTAATTCGCGCCTATTACGGTGTGGCGGCAGCTCAGGAAGGCTTGACCATTCGCAGCGAAGCGTTGCAGGTTTCGCGCGAGCGCTTGCGGCGCATCGAAAACAAAGCGGCTTACGGTCAGGCTAATAAAATCGATTTACTCAATGCGCGCGTCGATTTTAATGCCGATACCGTAGCCTTTATGGAAGCCAAACTTTTGCTAACCGAAAGTCAACGCGCCCTGAACGTACTTTTGGGGCGAAAAGCCGAAACCCCTTTTCGCGTGCAACCCGAGGTGCGTTTTTCTCCGCAGCCGCCGTTTGCCGAGCTGAGAAAATCGGCATTGCGCAACAATGCGGCCTTTTTGTTGGCGCAAAAAAACGCCGCCAAAGAAAAATACGCTTTGCGTGTGGCCCAATCGGCCTATTCCCCGCGTGTGGATCTGATTTCCACCTACGGCTATTCGCAATATCTTTCGGATTTGAATCTTTCTCTGAACAATCCCGATCGCAACTTTACGGCCGGAGTAACCGTAAGCTTTAACCTGTTCAACGGCTTTAAGAATAAAATTCAAACGCAAAATGCCAAAATCGCGCTTAAAAATCAGCAACTGTTATTGGAACAAACCCGTTTGAGTCTGGAAAAAGATTTGGCCAATGCCTTTACTGCCTATCGGAACAAACGTTACATTTTAAAGGTGGAACAAGCCAGCGTGCAGGCTGCGGAGCTGAATTTCAAACGATCGCGCGAATTGTACGATTTGGGACAGTTGACTGCCACCGAATTTCGCGCGGCGCAGCTCAATTTGATTCAGGCGCGATTTAAGCTGGCGCAGGCCAAATACGATGCCAAAAATGCCGAAGCGACCTTGCTGCAACTAAGCGGAAAATTGGTGACCGAAGCGAAAACACATTAATCTTTGTCGGCTCAATAAAATGGCGGAGAAGCCCATTCACGAATTTTTTGTTCGCGGTTTTAATAAAAGTGTTGCGAACTTACCCTGAAATGGGGTATTTTGTGCCCACACAAAGACTAAAAAGTGAAGGAGTAAGTGATGGGCAGATTTTGGGCCGTTGTTTTGATTTTCTTTTTGTTCTTTTCGTGCCAGCCGCACAACAGCAAACCCCAAAAACTGGCGCTGAAAACCGGTTGGAAATTTATCAACAAAGACAATCTTGAATTTGCCCGTCCCGATTTTGACGATTCTGCCTGGGATAGTATTGGGGTGGACAAAACCTGGAACAAACAGGGCTATCCCAGGTACGAAGGCTTTGCCTGGTACCGCCTTAAAGTGGTGATCCCCTCATCGTTAAAGAAGAATGCCGCCTTGAAAGACAGCCTTATTTTCCATTTGGGCAAAATCGACGATTTCGATCAGGTTTTTCTCAATGGCGCGTTGATTGGGCAAAATTGCCGGAATATGCCGGCAGGCAGCAAGGCGGATGATGCGTTCAAAGATTTGAACACTTCGTACTGGGATGTGGAACGGCGCTATTCGCTGCCCACAAATGATCTGCGCATTAAATGGGATCAACCCAATGTGCTGGCCATTCGCGTGTACGATTGGGGCGTGGCCGGGGGCATTTACTCCGGCGATCTGTATTTGGCCATGCCGCAGCGTCATGAGTATTTACGCTTTGCCTTCGAACGCAATCGTTTCGATTTTAATAACGGACAGGCTCTTAAACTGCTTACGCTACGGAACACGGCGGCCAGATATTCCGTTTCCGGTAATCTGTCGGTTACCGTGAAGGATAATCTAAACGGCAAAGTTGTTTTGCAAAAAGAATGGACCGTGCATTTAAAGCCCAGGGGCAAGCAAACGTTTGAATTTTCCTTCCCGCGGCCCAAACAATCCACCTCGGCAATGTACCGTTTAACCCTCAAAAACGAAGCATGGACGCTGCAGGAGCAGGAAGGCGTGCCCTACATTTTAACGCCACCCGCAAAACCCGAACCGCAAATTAACGGTGCACGTGTGTACGGCGAACGTGTGGGCAAACCGTTTCTTTTCCGCATTCCGGCTACAGGAAAGCGTCCCATGACTTTTTCGGCCGAGGGGCTGCCCCCGGGTTTAAAGCTGAATGCGCAAACGGGTATTATCTCGGGCAAGGTTACGCGCAAAGGTGTGTACGATGTGCGGATTACGGCCCGAAATGCTTTGGGTAAAGACCGCAAGCATTTGCGTATTGTCATCGGCGATCAAATTGCCTTAACCCCACCTCTGGGTTGGAATAGCTGGAATGTGTGGGGGCTGAGCGTTACACAAAAGCGTGTGTACGCTGCGGCCAAAGCCTTTGTGGAAAAAGGTTTGGCCGACCATGGTTGGATGTACATTAATATCGACGACGGGTGGGAAATTTACGGTAAATCCGATGAGCCCAAACGTAAACCCAACGGTGAAATTCGCACCAATGAGAAATTTCCCGACATGAAAAAACTGGGTGACGCCATCCATGCCCTGGGCCTGAAGTTCGGTATTTATTCTTCGCCCGGGCCTTTGACCTGCGGCGGTTACACGGCCAGCTACGGCCACGAATTTCAGGATGCGCGTACCTTTGCCCGATGGGGCGTCGATTATTTGAAATACGATTTGTGCTCCTACCGGCAGATGATGAAGGATCAGAACGATCCCGGGGAGCTGATTCCGCCGTACCAAAAAATGCACCGGGCGTTGCAAAAGGTGAACCGCGATATTGTGTATTCTTTGTGCGAATACGGCAACGGCAAGGTATGGGAATGGGGCGCCAGAGTAGGGGGCAACCTGTGGCGCACCACCGGGGACATCTGGGACGACTGGGAGCGCATGGCTTCCATCGGGTTTCATCAGGAACAGGCCGCGCCCTATGCCGGACCCGGACACTGGAACGATCCGGACATGCTGGTGGTTGGCTGGGTCGGTTGGGGCGACCATTTGCACTACACCAATCTCACCCCGGACGAACAATACACCCATGTTAGCCTGTGGGCCCTGCTCTCGGCGCCGCTTTTGATTGGCTGCGATTTGCAACGTCTGGACGATTTTACCTTGAACCTGTTAACCAACGACGAGGTGCTGGCTATCGATCAGGATGCGCTGGGCAAACAAGCCGTTCCGGTGATTAAGGAAGGAGATATTCAGGTTTACCGAAAAGAACTGAGTGACGGGAATTGGGCAGTCGGGGTGTTTAATCTGGGAGATACCACCAAAACTTTCGTACTTTCGTTTGAAAGATTGGGCATGCCGGCCAGAGTACGCCTTCGTGATGTGTGGCGGCAAAAGGATTTAGGGGAGTTTGAAAAGCGCTTTGACACGGTGCTTCCTGCTCACGGGGTCACTTTGGTAAAAGTGTTCGCAAAATAAGCTTTTGTTTTGTTACGAGAGGCTTTGGTTCGCCTGCGATTTTTCGGACAGGCGAAAATGGTTTCGGCGAATTGTGAAAATCACTAACTTGCTTCGGTTGAAAATGCAAAGGGAAAATTATGAAACGCAGTGAGTTTCTCACACCCTTATCCTGGGAACACCACAGTGCCTTGTTGAACGCCAATCGTCTCAAATTAGGCTTGGAAAACGGTACCGCCGTGGAAATTTTACAGGAATTTTGGGAATATGTCTGGAAAACGGATTTACAGCCCCATTTTGATCGGGAAGAGCGAATTTTGGCACAAAATGTCCACTGGAAAGAACTTGCGGAAAATCTTACCCGACAGATGCTTGACGAACACCGGGCAATGGAAGCACGCATGCACACTTTAAACCATGCCCGGAACGAGGAAGAACGGAAAGAAGTGCTTGCCGAGCTCTCGAAGATGGTAAGCGATCATGTGCGCTTTGAAGAAGGACAATTGTTCCCGGAAATTGAACGGACCTTCCCGCCGGAAGATTTGCGGGAAATTGGGGCGAAACTGAAAGAGGAACACGTTACTGGTTGTATTACCTGGCAGCCTGCCTTCTGGAAGCGCCCGAAATAAATTTTACTTGCCTTGCAGTTGGTCCCGATAAAATGCCTGAAAGGCATTCTTTATTTCATCCCGTACGCGCCGGAATACCGCAAGAACTTCTTCTTCGCTGCCCGTTGCTTCGGCCGGGTCGTCAAATCCAATGTGCAGCCGATGGGCAACCTTCCCGCTGAAGACCGGACAGGTCTCTTTTGCGTGGTCGCACACGGTGATTACGTAGTCAAAATTTTGCGTTAAAAATTGCTCGACATTTTTTGGCCGTCCGTGGCTGATGTCGATGCCGATTTCTTGCATAACGCGAACCGCCTTGGGGTGAATGGCAGACGATGGTTCTGTTCCGGCGGAATACACATCCAGGGCCGGGTCAAAAGATTTTAGGAAGCCTTCGGCCATCTGACTGCGGCAGGAATTTCCCGTGCAAAGAATTAAAATCTTGATTTCTTTCTCCTCTTTATTTTGTTTTTGTTTTGTTCAAAATACACAAAAAATGACAAATGCGTCAATAGAATTTCGGAGAACGAATTTCTCTGCCGGAAAAGAAACTTTGAAATTGGCGCAAATATCCCTAAATTAACGAGTTCAAGGGGAGAGAATGCCATGCAGGAAAAAATAAAATATTGTGAAAACGTATTGCCTAAAGTGTCGCGTACTTTTGCGCCCACCATTCGACGCCTGCCCAAAGGTTTGCGTTTGCAGGTGACGGTAGCCTATTTATTGTGCCGTATTGCCGATACGGTGGAAGACAGTGCCCAATTGAATTTGGACGATAAAAAACAAATGCTTACGCTGTACGCCCAAATTTTTTTGGGAGAGCAGGATACGGCATGTCCGCGGTTTTTGGAATTGCTGAAAAAACTGCCATCCGAGAGCGAAGATGAGAAGCTGGCGCACAATCTGCCGGTTGTGATGGATGTGTTTCACTCTTTTTCGCCATCCATGCAGGGCTATATTGCGCGTTGGGTGGCCGAAATGTCCCTGGGCATGCGTAAGTATGCACAGGCCAGTCAAAAACGCCGATTCAATTTTCTGAAATCGATGAAAGAACTGGACGAATACACTTACTACGTGGCGGGCACCGTGGGCTATTTGTTGACCGAATTATTTTCGTATTATTCCAATAAAATTACCCCTCCGATTAAACGTCGTCTGGAGCAATTGGCCGAGTCGTTCGGCAAAGGCCTGCAAATGGTGAATATTATTCGCGACATGGCAACCGATTTGCGACGCGGGCAGTCGTACATTCCCGATGAATTGCTGGAAAAATATCGCTTAACCCGCGAGACGATTTTCGAGCAGGAGAATGCGGACCGGGCGCAGGAATTGTTTAATGAACTTATTTACAGTGCATTAAAACATCTGGATCGGGCGTTTGATTACATTCAACTGATTCCCAAAAAAGAGACGGGCATTCGTCTGTTTTGTGCGTTGCCCTTGTTCTGGGCGTTGCGGACTTTGGAATTAATCCAAAAGAACACTCTGGCTCTGCTGGGCAACGAAAAAATAAAAATTCCCCGCCGGGTGGTGCGCATGGAATACTTGTTTGCCTTGATTCACACCAATTCCAATCGGCTAATGCGCCACCATTATCAGAAGATTCGGCGGGAATTTAAGGAAATTCCGGCATATCAAAATTGAATTGAGGAGCAAACCGTTTCAACGGTTTGCCAGAGCTTCACAGATATTTAAAGCAGATAGGGCCTGGCCGTTGCTTTTGCCGACCCGTCTGCTTTTTTAATGGAGAAAAACGATGCCAATGCAAGAAAATAAACAATTAAAGGCCTATTTAAAAGCAATATTGGGCGACCAAATTACCAGCTTCTGGAACGCAAAACCGGAGCCGAGAGCCATTCGCATTAATACCATTAAAGCCAGTAAGCCCGAGGTCGAAAAACGTTTGCAAGAGTTAAAGGTGCCGTATCGTCCGGTCCCGTTTAATGATCTGGGACTGATCATCGAAGATGACCATGTGCCGTTAAGCCAAACAATCGACTTTTTCCTTGGTAAGTTTTATTATCAGGGGGTGTCTTCTCAAATACCCGCATTAATTTTAAACCCGCAGCCCGGTGAAAAAGTGCTGGACATGACGGCCTCTCCGGGCAGTAAATCGACCCAAATTGCGGCACTCATGAACAACACCGGTTTTTTGGTGTTGAACGACGTTTCCATGAAACGCCTTCAGGCGTTGAATACCAATATTCAAAAAGTCGGAGCGGTTAATTACGCGGTTTACCGGCAGCCTGGCGAACGCATTGGCAATGTACTCCCCGAATATTTCGACAAAGTTCTTTTGGATGCTCCCTGTACGGCTTTGGGTATTATGCATTCGCATCCGGAAGTGTACTCCTGGTGGACCTACCGGCGGATGCAAAAGATAGTGGAAAAACAACGCCAGTTGCTCATTTCGGCTTACAAGGCATTGAAAGTAGGTGGGGAGATGGTTTATTCTACCTGCTCCATCGCTCCCGAAGAAAATGAAATGCTCATTCAATTTATGCTGGATCATTATCCGCTGGAAATTTTGGAAGTGGATGCGCATTGGCATGAAAAATTTCTTCCCGGTTTAACCGAATACGAAGGGAAAAAGTTTACACCGGAAATGGAGCGGGCCATTCGTGTTTTGCCCCACATTCACGAAATGGAAGGATTTTTTGTAATCAAACTACGTAAAACCGGAAAACGTCACAAAGAAAAGACAAACTTTAAAACGTTTAAAACATTAGGCTACACCGATCCGGAAATAAACGATTCATTACTCCAGATTTCGGAACAATGGGGAATTCCCGGGCAGGAATGGCAAAAATATCGCTACATCAAAACCCGCGATCGTATCTGGATGGTCAACAATCAGATTAAAAAGATTCCGGAAGAAAGTTTCTTAAATGCCGGACTGCTGTTGGGAGAAAAACGACTCTCCGGCTGGAAGTTGCCTAACGACAGCATTCAGTTCTTTAGCCCCTTTATTAATAAAAGATTATTGGAATTACCGGAAGAAAAGTTGCTGGAACTGTTTAAAACAGGATTGGTTGCGGTTCCGGATGCAGAAAATGGCTATTTTGCGCTGAGTTACAAAGGAAAGGCCATCGGCTCGTTGTATATCGAAAAAGGCCGGGCCAAAATGCGCCTGATGCATCGTTTTAATATTGTTTTGTAAAATGAAGTGTGAAAAAGGAAAGCCGTACATGCTTTCCTTTAATTAAATTGAATGCGGTTTAATTCGTTGATCGCTTCGTCCAGCGATTCCCGCAGCTCAAAAATACGCGATAATTGAGAAACCGTCATTACGCTGCGAACCTTTGCCGAAAGGCGTGTTAAGATTAATTTTCCGTCCATTTCATTAATGAGTTTGTACGAACGCACCAGTGCGCCAATCCCTTGGCTGTTAATCCAACGCGAATGTTTTAAATCCAGAATAATGCGCCGAAATCCTTCGTTTAGTAGACTTTTGACGTTCTCGAACAGTGTTTCTGTGTCGGGTGGGCCCATCAAGTTTCCGGAAATTTTGAGGACCGCAACTTTCATGTGAATCGACTTTTTTATTTTCATGGCAGACCTGCTGTATTTTGTTATTTCGGATATTGTAAAAACAATCTCGACAAAGTTGAAAAAATCTTCAATGATTCATATCACCGAAGCCGGGCTAATTCGATTAGAATTTTTTCGTGAATCCGATCGATTAATTTGTACGACCCGTCAAAATTGTTGGCGATAAACGAGAATACAATTCGGCGGCCGGAACGGTCTTTCAGGTAACCCGAATGGCTGCGCACGCGTTCGATTAAGCCCGATTTTAAGTGGGCGTTTAAAGCCAGCGGTGTGCCTTTGCCCCAATTTTTAAAATAACCGA
>Ga0256914_1000311_pt1 | contig 47185 bp, 37 predicted proteins | sample HulkmetaG_FD_191571 | JGI IMG/M metagenome (GOLD analysis project Ga0256914, IMG submission 191571) | Hydrothermal chimney microbial communities from Main Endeavour vent field at the Juan de Fuca Ridge, Pacific Ocean - Hulk | ecosystem: Environmental > Aquatic > Marine > Hydrothermal vents ...
TGCGCCACCGGGCCGGGCGTATTCGTGCATTCGTGTATTCGCGTCCGCTTCGTGGACGGCCCGCTTTGGCGGTTCCGGGGGTTTGAACCGCGAAGGCGCAAAGGCCGCAAAGGAAAGGAAAAAAGAAAACCTTCGCGCTCTTGGCGTCTTGGCGGTTCCAACCGCGATTTTCTCTGCGCGAGTTGGAAACTTGCGCTACCGGAGGATGCAATCTTGTTTTGAGGAGGATACCCATGACCGAAATGACCGGCGGCGAACTTTTGCTCAAATGCCTGCAACAGGAAGGAATCACGACCCTTTTCGGCATCTTGGACGGCAGTTTCAATCCCTTTTTGGCGAAGCTGGACGAGTACGGGATGCGTTTTGTCAACCCCCGCCATGAAGCGGCGGCGGCCCACATGGCCGAAGCCTACGCCCGCATCCGGGGCGAACCGGCGGTCGTCATCGGCGGCATCGGGCCGGGGGCGGCCAACCTGGTCTCCGGCGTCGTCACCGCCTACGCCGAAGGCAGCCCCCTCATCGTCCTGAGCGGCCAACGGCGGCGCAACATCATCTACCCCGACCGGGGCGGCTCTTTCCAGAACGTGCCTCTGCTGGACCTCTACCGTCCTGTAACCAAGTGGAGCGCGGGCGTCCGCGATTGGCGACGCTTGCCGGAGCTGATCCGCCGCGCCTTCCGCGAGGCCCTCAGCGGGCGGCCCGGCCCCGTCTACCTTGAAATCCCGGAGGATGTGATGCGCGGCACGGGCGACCCGGCGGCGGTGGACCTGTGGCCGCCGGAGCAGTACCGGCCCGGTCGCCTGGGCGTGGGCGACCCACGGGCCATCGCCCAGGCCGCCGAAATGCTGGTGGCGGCGGAACGCCCCTTGCTCCACGCCGGAACCGGCGTTTCCTGGGCCGGGGCCTGGGACGAATTCCTGGCCCTGGCCGACCACCTGGCCGCCGCCCTGACCACCAGCTTGGGTGCGCGGGGCGTCGTGCCGGAGGACCACCCCCGCTACTTCCATCCCCTGAACCGGGACGCCCTGGAAGCGGCCCGCAGCGAAGCCGACGTGGTGCTGGTCGTCGGCGGGCGGCTGGGGGAACTGGACAACTGGGGCCGTGCCCCGTCATGGGGCGATCCACCGGCCCAAAAGGTCATTCAGGTAGACGTGGACCCCACGGCCATCGGCTTGAACCGCCCCGTGGACCTGGGCATCGTCGGCGATGGGCGAGCCGTGCTGGCCGCGCTGCTGGCGGAGGTCCGGGAGCGCACCGACCCCAAGGACGAGCACGAAGGCTGGCAGAAATACCGGGCGATGACCCAAGAGTGGCGGGAGCAGATGCAGGTCTCCCTCAACGTCTCGGAGGAGGGCCGGATCAATCCCGGTCGGATGGTCCAGGTCGTGCGCGAATTCTTTCCCCGCGAGGCGATTACCTGCATGGACGGGGGCAACACCAGCTTGTGGACCGCCAGCTTCAACCCCATCCTGGCCCCACGCAGTTACCTCTACACCGCCAAATTCGGCCACCTGGGGACCGGCCTGCCCTATGCCATCGGGGCCAAACTGGCCGCCCCGGAGCGGCCCGTCTACCTTATTTCCGGCGATGGGGCCATCGGCTTTAACATCCAGGAGATGGAAACGGCGCGGCGCTACGGGACGGACATCATCGTCGTCGTCTCCTGCGACCGGGGGTGGGGCATGGAGCGGTCATCGCAGCTTTTTGCGCAGATTGACGATCTGGTGGAGTGTGATTTCTATTCCGAGACCCGCTACGATCTGGTGGCCGAGGCTTTTGGTTGCCACGGCGAGCTGGTGGAGGAGTTGGACCAACTCCGCCCGGCCCTGGAACGGGCCGCCGCTGCGGGCAAACCGGCCCTCATCCAGGTCATGGTGGACCCCATGGACAACCTGGCCCCGCCGGGGCTGCTAACCTTCAGCTCAATGGTCTACCGGGCGGAATAAGGAGGACGCCAGGCCTCATAGGGCCTGGCGTCGCCGGTGATCCTGCAATCGGGCGATCATCCGATCCAGCGTCTCCAGTACCTGGGCTACCTCTTCCTCTTGGATGATGAGTGGTGGGAGGAGTTGGTTTACCGATTTATCGTTGTTGGCGTAAACGGTCAACAGCCCAAGCTCAAATCCGGTGCGGGTCATCAAGGGGCCGAGCGATTCATCGGCCCACTTGAGGCCCATCATCAGCCCCCGCTGCCGCACTTCTACCAACAAGCGGGGGTATTTTTGTTGAAGCCGGGTCAGTCCATCGCGGAATAGGGCGGCCATGCGCCGTACATGGTCCAGGAACCCCGGTTCTTCCAGGATGTTCAGCACTTCCAGGGCGACGTGGCATCCGATCTCCGCTCCGCCGTAGGTTGAGATGTGGATAAAGGGGTTTTCGTGGAGGAAGGGGTTGAGATGCTCGCGGTAGACGGTGGCCGAGAGGGGGTAGATGCCGCCTGACAGCCCTTTGGCCGTGACCAGGATGTCGGGGGTGACGCCGTAGGTGTCGATGCCCCACACCGCACCGCAGCGACCCAGGCCGGTCTGTACCTCGTCAATGATCATCACTGCACCGTAGCGGTCGCACAGGGAGCGGACTCCGGCAAAGTAGCCTTCTGGGGGGATGAGGATGCCCGCCGTCGCCGGGATGGTTTCCAAGATGACCGCAGCCGTGCGGAAGTCCATTGCTGCCTCCAGGGCGGCCAGGTCGCCAAAAGGGACCTGTAGGAACCCTTCCGGCAGCGGCTCAAAGGGCCAGCGGTACCGGTCGTCGCCTGCGGCCAGGGCAAAGCCGGTGTGACCGTGATACCCGCCCACCGCCGAGATGACCGTCGCCCGCCGGGTGTGGGCGCGGGCCAACTTGATGGCCATGTCTATTGCCTCGCCGCCGCCTACACCAAAAACTACCCGGTTGAGATCGCCGGGGCAGAGGGCGGTCAGGCGTTCGGCCAGCAAGGCTCGGTGCTCGCTGAGGAGGTGATGATTGCCGATGTCCAACTCCTCCAACGCCCGTTGCAAGGCGGCGACGATGCGCGGATGACGGTGGCCCAAGTTGAACACGCCGCCGTTGCAGTGACAGTCCAGGAGCCGTTTGCCGTCAATGTCCCACAGGTACACGCCCTCCCGTCGCCCGGTGACGAAGTCAATCCCTGCTTGGGCAAAGAATTCGGCCTTGCCGCTGGAAACGTGACGGGCAAAACGCGCAATGATGGTATCTTTTGGGTCCTGACCGATAAGCGACATCATGTCCTCCTCCCCAAGGGCAGATTTTCATTCCCCGATGATGAGGCGGAACCGCGCCAACCCCGTCCTAACGTTTGATGTTGCGGGGTAGGATGTAAGGGTACTCGCGGCGCAAGAGCCGCACCTGCAGAAACCGGTCCAGCCGTCGCATTGACAGGTACAGCCTCCAGATTAGGGCATCTTCCCGATAATAAGCACGCACTTCTTGTTCGTCAAGGGGCGCAATGTCCAGGTCCGCTGCTTCGTTTCGGAAAAAGTCGTTGACAACGTCAATGACGAGGGGGATGAGTTCAACCTGCTGTTCTTTGTAAAAGTTGGCGACCAGGTCCACGGCGACCAGATGGGGGTCATAGTAGCGATCCACCACCTCCTGGAGGAACAGCAGCCGCAAGACCCAGACGAGGAAAGAGGGGGCACTGCGCAAAAAGAGTTCCACGTCCAGCTGCTCTTGGCCGTTCCGACGGAAGAGGGGGGTGCTGGTGTCCAGATACCGGAGGTGGTTCTTCTCCAGGCTAGGGGCAGCCGGATCAAACCCTTCAATGGCCCAGTTGGAGATCTGACCGTCGACGGCTGCCCGGAGTTCTTTTTGCCCTCTGTTGAAGGCCCAAACCTTATGCATCTCCCGCAAGATCCGTTGGACCAATGTTGCTGCCTCTGCCGGTGATAGGTAATCCAGTGCCCGGTTGCCGATGGATTCCGCTGCCAGTCGGCGTTGGATGATGTAGAACACCGGTTTGCCGGAACGCCCCTGGACGACGGCCCGGCTGCCGGGGGGAAGATGCAGGCCGATGGGACCGCTCAGCAAGGAGAGGTACTCGTCATAAACGGCTTGGTAGCGGCGCACCTCCGTTTCGTTTTCAAACAGGGGCAACCGTTTGAAAGCCAAACCTTCCATGCCTTCGGCCTGGATTCCGAACACGGTGCTGATCTCACCGTAGCCCAGGACGCGGGCCGGGATCGCGCTGCGTTCGGGGTGCTGGGGGTCCAGGCCGTGCTCAAATTCCTGCAACAGATTGAGATTGATCGGAGCCGGTTCCATTTTGCTTTTGCACTCGGAGGCGCGGTTCGGGTGACTGTATGCGCCGTACCCGACCACGGCTCGCCGGAGACACCGAACGGGATAATCATAGCACGGAATCGGGGCAAGGTCAAATCGTCCGCGATCCGGTCGGGTGTAAGGTGACAATGGAGGATGACATTTGACAAAAGTCGCCCACCCGGCGTATACTGGGAGCGGTGCGGAAAAACGTCCACGGAACGTCTGTGGTTTTCGGCCGATCATGATGCTCAGAGACAGGACGGATAAATTTATTCTGCTCCTTTGCCTGTTGACTCTGCTGGTCACGGCGTCTATCGCTTTCTTTGCCTTTGAGCGGTTGCCCCATCTGGAGGATGAGGTTGCCTATCTTTTCCAGGCCAAGACGATGGCCCTGGGCCGTCTGACCGTCCCCTCTCCGGCCCATCCCAACGCCTTTTGGGTCCCCTTCGTGCTGGATTACCGGGGGCGGCGATTCGGCAAGTACCCGCCCGGCTGGCCGGGAGTGTTGGCCCTGGGGGAACTGCTCGGCGTGGCTTGGTTGGTCAATCCTGTGCTGGCGGCGTTGGCCCTTTACCTGGTGTACCGCCTCGGTAAGACCCTTTATGACGGTGAGATCGGCCTGCTGGCGGCGGCGTTGGGGTTCCTTTCTCCGCTGTTTCTGGTGCTTAGCGGCTCTTTTCTTTCCCACATGGCCAGCATGGTATGGCTGCTCTTGTTCAGCCTGTGGTTCATCTGGGCGGCACGGGGGCAGGGAGGCCGTTTTGGGTTGGGCGCGGGGGTGGCTTTGGGGTTGGCTTTTCTCACCCGCCCTTTGACGGCGGTGGCCTACGCCGTGCCTTTTGTCGTCTATAGCGTGGTGCAGATTTTCCGGCGGCGCGAAGCAAGCCGCTATTTGCTGGTCGCCCTGGGCGGCGGTGCGACGGCGGCCCTGCTGCCCCTGTACCAGTGGGCCGTCACCGGTGACCCCTGGCTCAACCCCTATGTGTTGTGGTGGCCCTATGACCGCTTGGGCTTTGGGCCGGGGATCGGGGCCATGCCCGGTGGTCATTCGCCTTACTATGCTTGGCTCAATCTCAAGCAGGACCTTTCGCGGGCGGCGACCGATGTGCTGGGGTGGCCTGCGCTCAGTTGGCTGCCCTTGCTCTTGGGGTTGGTCCTGCGGCCCCGCCGGGCCAAGGATTTCGCTTTGCCGATGCCTTTTGTCTGTTTGGTTATCGCCTATCTCTTTTACTGGATCGGTTCCCCGGCGCGGTTGTGGGGGCCGCGCTATTACTTTGAGGGGTTCGGTGGGCTATGGTTGTTGGCGGCCGTAGGGCTGCGCAAGGTGTGGGATTGGGCCAAAGGGCGACAACGTTGGCTGCGCCCGGCCCTGGCGGGTGCGTTGGCCTTGATGGTGGTCGTCAACTTGGGAGCCAATCTGCCGGTCCGTTTGCGTATGGCCCACGGTTTTTACGGCATCACCCGCTCACAATTGGACCCCATCCGAGAAGCGGATTTGCACAATGCTCTGGTCATCATCTACGCCGACCGCTGGCTGGAGTACGGCGCCATGCTGGCCGGGCAAAGCCCCTTGCTGGATGACGATGTGCTTTTTGCCAGGGGCAGCATCCCGGAGGCCGACGCTGCGGTCATCGCCGATTTTCCGGGGCGCGTCGTGTATTATCTGCAGGGGGGCGTTCTATCGCGAACGCCGCCTGTGGACGGTCCGGGAAAGGATTGAGCGGGGTGCCGCCTAATTCCCCTTTTGGTGCTTTTTCTTGGCGGACTTTTTTGACTTGGCCTTCTTGCGCTTCTTTTTGCTTTTCTTCGTCTTGGCCTGGGCCACCGGGTCCGAGGGGATGTAGTCCAGCTCATTGGTCAGGACCTCAACCAGGGTCCGCAACGCTTTGACACGGGCGTACCATTTGCAATTTCCTTCAATGATGGTCCACGGTGCGGTGAGTGTGCTGGTTTTGAGAAGCATATCGTTGATCGCCTCTTCGTATAGCTCCCATTTTTCCCGGTTGCGCCAATCTTCTTCGGTTAGCTTCCAGGCTTTGTAGGGCGTCTCCCGGCGGGCCTCAAAACGCCGCAACTGTTCATCCTTGCCGATATGGATCCAAAATTTGACCAGAATTGTGCCGAAATCCACCAGCTGTCGCTCAAACTCGTTGATTTCGCGGTAGGCCCGTTTCCATTCTGCCTCGGTACAAAAGCCTTCCAGCCGTTCTACCAACACCCGCCCGTACCAGCTGCGGTCAAAAATGAGGATCTGTTTTTCATCGGGGGGCTTCAGCCTGCGCCAAAAGCGCCACAAATAGTGATGGGTTTTATCTTCACCCGTGGGTGCGGCGATGGAATACACTTCGTAGCCGCGGGGGTCCAGTTTCTCGGTGACGCGCTTGATGTTGCCCCCTTTGCCCCCTGCGTCCCAGCCTTCGTAGACGATGATCATGGGCCGTTTCCGCACGTACAGTTGGTAGGCCAGTTCGCGCAGCTGGAGCTGGTAGCGGAGCAGGTCGCGGACATATTCCTCTTTGCCGATACTTTTGTTCAGATCAACGGTTTCAAGCATGGGTTGCCTCCTGGGTGGGGGTGGGCTGCGCCCCCTCCGACTTGGGGGAAGCGGCTTGTTCCGGCACTTCCGGCGGCAGGGCAAACCCGCGTTCGGTGAGGGCCTCTTCCAGACGCCGGACAATGGTCCGCAAGATCTTGATCCGTGCCCAACGGCGGTCGGTCGCTTCTACGATGGTCCAGGGGCCCCATTCGGTGTCGGTCCGCTCCAGCATTTCTTCTACGGCGATGAGGTATTCCTTGTACTTGCGGTGGTGTTCCCAATCTTCCGGCCGGACGTGCCAACTGGTGAGGGGGTTCTTTTCCAGCTTCTTGAAGCGGCGTTTTTGTTCCTTTTTGCTGATATGCAGCCAAAACTTGATGATCACGTAACCGTCGTCGGCCAGCGTGCGTTCAAAATTCACAATATCGCGATAGCCCTTGCGCCATTCCCGCACCGGCGTTAGCCCCTCCACCCGTTCTACCAGAACCCGTCCATACCAACTGCGGTCAAAGATGGCCATTTCGCCGTAGTTGGGGATTTTGAGCCAGAAGCGCCATAGCCAGGGCAGGTGAGTCTCAAAGGTGCGGGGAGCCTGAATGGGATACAGTTTGAAGCCGCGAGGGTCCAGCCGAGAGGTGAGCAGGTTAATGGCCGTCCCCTTGCCTGCGGCATCCCATCCCTCAAACACGATGATCGTGGGAATCTTGGCATCCCAACAGGCTTTTTCCAAGTCGTACAGCCGCCGTTGCAAAAGGGGCCGCAGACGTTTATACTCCTCTTTGGGGAGCTTGCGCGTGAGGTCTATTTTTTCCAGCATGTCTGCTCCTTTCCACGTTACAGCCCGGCCACGCTCCGGGCGATCAGGCGACCGAATTCCGGGCCGTGGAAGGCATCCCATAAGCGGGGGAACTCTGCGAGGAGATGCTGCAATTCGGTCTCTCTGGCGGATAGGTAGTCCTCTACTGCCGGTGAGGCGGCGGCCAACTCGCCCAGAATGCTACCGGCGACGATGGCATCCTGTATCGCTCCCAAATGGTCTTGCAGGGCAACGACCTGCTTGATGGCCGTCTTGGCTTCCGGCCCCAGCACCTCCCGGAAGGATTCCAGGGTGTAACGCAGCATCTTGCAAGCGATGCGCAAAGCATGGAGCCGCTCCGGTGGGGGATCGGGCATACGTACTCCATCGTCGTAGGCCCGCACGGCGGCGAGGCGTTGGTAGATGGCGACCGGTGCCACATGGCGGACACGGAAGGGGCGCGGGATGCGGCTTTCTGCTTCCAATGGAAGGCTGCCCAACCCGGCCGTCTCTACGAAATGACCAAAACGCTCTTTGAACCGGGCGTATTTCTTCCCATCCAAATAGGCAAGCATACGGGCGCGGGCTGCCTCGCGCTGCGTCTCCAGGGCGGCCAACAGGGGGTCCAGCCCCCCGCGGCGGCCGGAGGGCAGGGTGTCTCGGTAGGCGCGGATGTTTTGCAGGAATACGTCCAGATCGCGGACCGCGCCCAATGCCCGTCCGGTGCGTTTCAAACCTTTCAGCAAGGGGCGGATGGCCGGGCGTCGGTAGGCGTCGCCAAAGACGCGGAAGGCAGCCCGCATCCGCCGCGTAGCAACCCGCATGTCGTGTAATGCCTCTATGTCTTCTCCCAGGCGCGTTCCCGGCTCATGGTAGAGCATCCGGCGGAAATGGAGGCGCAGCACTTTGCGCCCTGCTTCGCTCATAGGATCGTCGGGGGTCACGCCCGGTTTGGCACGTATCAGGGCACGCAGCCCGCGTTGGAACTTGGAATGGGGTTGGGATTCAAGCCCCCACTTGCTTTCCAGAGCACGGCCCAAAGCGATCAGGTCCTGTTCGTCGCCTTCTGCGAGCAGCTCGGCTTCTAATTCCAAAAAGGTGGACAGGACTCGGTCATCGGCCAGCAGGCGTCCGCGATCCAGACACAGTTGGATGATTGGATGCCCACCGCGGGAGAGGGGACAAGTATGGCGGGTCTGCTCAATCTCAAAAAGGGGAAGCAAGGGTCGGTTACCGCTTAGAGAAAAGGCCAGGTCGCGGACCGGACCGGGGGGCCACCGGGAGGGCGGGAGGAGACCGGGCAGGTCTGTTTCGTGCTCGACGCGGCGGTGCACGGCCCCGGAGACGTTGCCCAAGCCTTTGAGGGTCAATCGGTAACGGTCCCCCCGGCGGCGCAGACGGCAGGCATACTCTTGGCCGAAAAGGGACCAATCTGCAGTGTCCAGGTATCTGTCGTGTAGGGTTGTTGTCGTCCACGGCCCGCACGCAAACCCGGCCAGGTCGGTGATGCCCAACAGCCGTTGGAAAGTGTGCTCATCGGGGATGCGGTACTTGGCCTCTATTTCCACCGCCCTTCTCCCTTTGCCTTTACGTCCCCACATAGCGGGCATAGATCGCCCGTGCACGGGCCGGATCGTCGGTCCCTTTGATGATGGCCCGCCCGTCGGCGAAGAGGGTGAGTTGGCAACCTTCCACGTCCAGGCGGAGGAGGTATTCGTTGACGGTCAAGGGGCCGATGCCGAGCAGCCGTTCGGCCAGGGCCTCTAGGTCTATCTCGCGGCGGGGCCGAGGGCTGATCTGGACCGCTTCCCGCCCGCAGAGGACCGCCGTCATGGTCCCCTGCTCTGCGTTCAGCAGGTCGTAGCGGCCTTCGTCGCAGACGGGGCAGGGGGTATCGCCCTTTTTGGTGCGGGCGCGTTCAAACTCGCCGTTCCACACATCCACCATCACCAGACCGCGCAATAGTTCCCGGCGGCGGTCCAGGAGGATCTTCAGGCCCTCGGTTGTTTCCAGGGCGGCGATGATGGCCACCGCCGTCCCCAAGACTCCCGCCGTCTCGCAGGTGGGCGTCGCGCCGGGGGGCGGCATCGGCCCCAGGAGACAGCGCAGGCAGGGTGTCTCACCGGGCAGGATGACCGCCGTCAGACCATAGGTCCCCAGCACGCCGCCGTAGATCCAGGGGATGCCTTGTTTGACACAGGCTTCGTTGAGGAGATAGCGCACCTCAAAATTGTCGGCCCCATCCAGGACCACGTCGGCTCCGGCGATCAGTTCCTCCACCGTATCGGCGTTGACATCCAGGATGTGCTCCTCAATCTGGACCTGGGCGTTGATGCGACGCAGGCGGCGGGCGGCGGCTACCGCCTTGGGCACGCCTGCCTGGGCGTCGGCTTCGGTGTAGAGGGCCTGACGGGGCAGGTTATGCCATTCCACAAAGTCGCGGTCGGCCAGCACCAGGCGGCCCACCCCGGCCCGTGCCAGGTGCTCGGCGATGTGGCTGCCCAACGCCCCGCAACCGATGACGACGGCGGTTTTGGTCGCCAAACGCTCCTGTCCCTCCCGACCCCAGCCGGGCAAAATCATCTGTCGCGAATACCGAGCCAAAGGATCCCCCATTATCTCCTCCCTTGTCCCGAAAACGAGCCGTCCCCGGCATTATAACCCAAAACAGGCGAGGGCCAAAATCCGATACCGATCCGATTTGCCCTGAAGCCGATTTTGCGCTACAATTAGGGCCAACCCACAAAGTGAGAAGGAGGTCCAACGATGGACAAAGTCGTGACGATTGAGCGGCACATCCTCGATCAGCAGCGCAAGCACCCAGAAGCTACCGGTGTGCTTACCAGCTTACTCTATGACCTGGCCCTGGCCGGGAAGCTGATCGCCCGCGAGACAACCCGTGCTGCTCTGGCCGACATCCTGGGGCTGACCGGTGGGTTCAACGTCCAGGGGGAAGAGGTCGCCAAGCTGGATCAGTTTGCCAACGCCGTCATCGTTCGCCTCAACGAGTACACGGGGCGGCTGGCCCTCATGGGGTCGGAAGAGATCGCCGAAATCATCCCCATCCCCGATGAGTACCCCACGGGCCGTTATGTGCTCCTTTTTGACCCACTGGATGGCTCCTCCAACATTGACTATTCGGTCAGCATCGGCACCATTTTCTCCATTATGCGCCGCAAATCGCCGGAAGGCACGCCGGGCACGGTGGAAGATTGCCTGCAACCGGGGCGCAACATCGTGGCCGCCGGGTACATCCTCTACGGCCCCAGTACCATGCTGGTTTACAGCGTGGGCAGCGGCGTGCAAGGCTTTACCCTGGATCACACCGTCGGCGAATTCCTGCTGACCCACCCCGACATTCGCATTCCTGAAAAGCCCAAGTACTACAGCGTCAACCAGGGGTATGAGCGGTACTGGGCGCGAGAAGTGCAGGAATTCACCGCCGACCTGCAAACCCGCAACCTTTCTTTGCGCTATATCGGCTCTTTGGTCTCCGACTTTCACCGCAACCTGCTGGCCGGGGGGATTTTCTACTACCCGGCGGATAGCCGCGATCCTTCCAAACCCCACGGCAAACTGCGGTTGCTCTACGAGTGCGCTCCTTTGGCTTTCATTGCCGAACAGGCCGGCGGCTACGCCTCCGACGGGACCCAACCGATTCTGGACATCGTGCCGGAGCATCTGCACCAGCGCGTGCCCTTTTTCGTCGGCAACCGGGAACTGGTGGAGCTGGCCGAATCGTACATCCGAGGGGAGATTTGATGCGCAAACGGTGGCCGTATTATCTGTTCCTATCCCTGGCGATCTGGCTGGGGGCCGTCGGCGGGAGAGCACCGGTCCGGGCCGATGGCTATATCATCATGGAGCGCACAAGCTCCGACATCATGGCCGATCAGCAAGCGGTGCTGATCTACAAAGAGGGGCACGAGGATCTGATCATCTCCATCGGGCTGGATCTGCGGGGGCAAACGCCGCCCCAAGAGATGGCCTGGCTCATCCCGACGCCGTCGCAGCCTCAGGTGCAACTGGCCGATGGCTCGATCTTTGATGAGCTGAACCGCATCGCCGCACCGGAGATCATTTATCGGACGGAACGCGCCGGTCATCCCTTGTGGGGGGTTGGCGCCGGTGCGCCCCCGCCGGAGCCGCCGGTCACGGTTTTGGAGCGCAAAGAGATCGGCATTTATGATGTAGCCGTGCTGGCGGGCAAGGAAGCGCAGGGGGTGTTGGCATGGTTGCACCGGGAGGGCTTTCAGGTCCCCGACGCCCTCCAGGCTCCGCTGGATGCCTACATCGCCGAAGGTTGGACCTTTGTGGCCCTGCGTATCGCCCCGGAGCCGAACCCCCAGGGTATCTTGAACGCGCAGCCGGTGTGGCTTTCGTTCAACAGCGAACGGCCCCTTTATCCCATGCGCTTGACCGTCGCCAACGGTCGGCCCCTCAGCTTGCGATTGTACATCCTGGCCGATCACCGTTACGCTTTGGAAGGCTTTACCACCGAATTTGCCGGTAGGGCGGAAGTGACGGTAGAGGATCCGGCGTTGGCTTCGGTGTTGGACCGCGAGTTTTTCCTGACGAAGCTATTTGATGAAACCGTAACCCCGGCCGAAATGAGCCGGGATTTTTACCCTTACCGGGCGGCCAGCGACGAACCCTACCGCGAGCAGGTGGTGTACACCCAAGTCGTCAGCGGCGGAGGGAGCGGCCTGCTCGTGAGCCTGTGCCCCTGCGGTCTGTGCTGGTTGGGGCTGCTGGGAATCCTGGTTCTGCTGATCGTCATTATCGTCTTCCTCAAGCGACGGGAGAAAACCGATACTTTGCCCCGAACTTAGAGACATTTACAGGATCTTGCGTGGCTGCGGTTGTTTGATCTGTTCGCGCTCACGGTGTTGAGCGGGGTTCAAGTTTCACACCGGTTGTGGGTGATCGCCGATTCCGGGGAGGTTTAGGATCCCTCCCTTCCTCTGTGGAACATATGACCGGCGATGGACAATACAAGCCGTCGGGGTGCGAGGCGTGCTCCTAGAGCCATGGCCTTGTTCAGTCCTCCGTGGATGAAGCTGCTTCGGCCCTGTTCGAAGGCACGCAGGGCCTGGGCGACAACTTCCTCCGGCCCCGGCATGGAGCGGGGCCGAACGTCTTGGAGATCGGCAGCGGTCCAGAAGCCGGTGGCGGTAGGGCCGGGGCAGAGGGCCATGACGATCACGCCGTCGGCCCGCACTTCTTCCGCTACGGCTTCGGAGAAGCTGAGCACGAAGGCTTTGGTTGCGCCGTAGACGGCCAGGTAGGGGACCGGCTGAAAGGCTGCGGTAGAGGCGACGTTGATGACGCCCCCCCGTCGTCTCCGGCGCATGGCCGGTAGGTAGAGGCGGGTCAGTTCCATCAGCGTGTTGACGTTGAGGCGCACCATGTCGGCCTGGACTTTGAGAGGGATCTCGGTGAATGCACCTCCCTTGCCGAACCCGGCGTTGTTGATGAGCAGGTCCACCTCCAGCCCTTGTTGCTGCGTTGTGGCAAAGAGGGATTGGGCGGCGGAAGGGAGGGCCAGGTCGGCGGCGATGACGTGGGTTTGGATGCCGTGGGCGTTGTGTAGCTCCTCCGCCAGTGTCTGCAACCGATCTCGGCGGCGGGCGACCAAGATCAGGCTTTTCCGTAAGGCGGCCAGCTGCCGCGCGAAAGCCTCGCCGATGCCACCGGATGCGCCGGTGATCAGAACGGTCTCAATGTTGTCGAGCAAGGCAACCTCCTTTCGGATCACTCAATTGCGGGATGGGTGTGTGGACGGCGACAATCGCCGTCGCCGCAGATTCGGAAGCCGTTGCTTTTGCGCTCATTTCTGCGCTTTTACATCGGCACGCAACAGAAATTGCCAATCCATCGCTGCCAAGAGCACAAGGGGCATGACGATCAGGTCCCAGGGCCGTCCGTTTTCTCCCCGGACGATGGGCCACAGCAACCAGGGGATGAGCACCAGATCGGCCCAGACAAGCCCCTGCGCCACACGGGAACGCCATCCCGCCGGGCGTCGCTTCCGGTGGGCCAGGAGCACGACGGCGGGCAGCAACAGCAGCGCCAGGTTGTAGCTCCCGGTCTGGGGGACGACCAGTTGGGTGACAATGACGGCCAGAGCCAGGGGCAAGGCTGCTTGGTCCCGGCCTCGCCAACGCCACAGCACCACCGCCAGCCCACCCAGCAGGACGGCGATCACCGCCGCGTTCAACCACGTGCCGATGGAAGGTGGTAGCCAATCTTCGGTTAATGCCAAGACCGGAAATTGTGTCGTGGAATAGTCCCGATAGGCCCGAATCTGACGGACATAATCGGCCAACCAGGGGCCGATGAACAGGACCGAAAGGGCTAACAACAGGGCCATAGCGCCGCTCAGTGTCCAAAAAGTACGTTGCTTCCTCCGGCCCGGCAGGCTAAGCAACAGGGCCAGTGCCGGTAGGACGACCAGTTGTGGCTTGACCATGCCGGCAACGAGGGCCAGCCCGGCCAAGCGGTCGGACCGTTGCCCGGCGGCCCACAAAGCCACCGTTAGCCAGAAGAGCACCCAGACGGTGGTCTGCCCCAAGACAAAGGCGATCATGCTGTAGCGAAAGGTCATGGCTGCCAGACAGAGGAGGAGAAAGGTCCGGCGTCCCGGTTGCCAGCGAACGGCGCGGACCGTCAGGGCTACGGATGCCACCACCAACGCCTGCTGCCCGGCGATCCACAGGGCGGCGGCGGCAGGGAAAGGGAGCAACAAAAAGGGCCAGGTAAGAAAAGGTGCGTAGGCCGGATAGGCGTAGCCGTGCTGGTTTTCATCAGGGCGGGCCGGTCGGCCGTAGATCGCTTCTTGGATGCGGAGCATCACCGCCGGATCGTAGGGGTTGTGTCGCTCCAACAACACCTCTCGGCCCCCGGCCCAAAAGGGATAGAAATCAAGGGCATTGCCCAGGCGTTGGATGTGTATCCGGTAGATGGCATAGGCATCGGCCAGGAGGAGCAACAGCAACAGGATGCCCACCACCGCCGCCTGTCTCCACCGCTGCCTGCTTTCAGCGTGTGAACTCATACAGCTGCCAGCCTTCCCCTTCAGATTCCCCGCGCAGGCGCAAAACCAGGCGGGGATGTGTTTCTTTCCCGGTGTACAGGTCGTCGGTCGTCCGTGGGCGCGCGCCGTCCAGGATCAGGTAGCGGGCGTCGTAGCGGTCGGCAACGACCAGGATGGTGTCCAACGGTTCGTTGGGGATGGCGATGGCCGGATGATGGGTGTGCCAGGTGAACCCCGGCGCGTCGCCGACCATAACCACGGCATCGGAGGCGACCCCTTGTTCCGCCAGCCAATGGCCGATCTGGGTGTAGTGGTCATCCCGCCGGTTCCACCCGCCGCCGAGCACCCCCGCCCGCGCCAGGGCCAGGAGCGTCACCAGCACGGCCAGAGCCACCAACCCTGCCCCGAACACCGGCCAGGCCTGCCGCACGCGCCAGCCCCGCAATCGCCGGGCCGCCCAACGGAGCGCCACCTCCAAGCCGGGGCCGGTGGCGGCGAAAAAGAAGGGCAGCAACGCCCCACCGGAATGGAACAGTCCGCCGCGTGTCCCCGGAAAGGTGAACACAAAGGTCATGGTCAGGAAGAGGAGGGGCGCGTAGAGGAAAAAGGGCCACAAGAGCCGCTCCCGCCGCAGCTGCCATAACCCCAGGGCGACGAAAGGCGGTAAGAAGATGAGCAACCCTTCCGCCCACAGTCGTTGCAGGTTGAGCAGCAGAGCCTGCCCTTTGGAAGCCAGGATCGCTTGCCAGCCCCAGGCCAGGTAGTCGGCCAACGTCGGCGGGCGGCCATAGGCGAACAGGTCGTCGTAGGAAGTCAAAAAGATGGTGCCGGTCCCGGCGCCGCCCAGGGGGGAGCCAAAGGTCATCCAGTTGCGGAGGAACCACGGTCCCATGACGAGAAGGTAGCCACCGACAAGTAGCAGGTAACGGACAGCAGGTGGCCGGTGATCTGAAGCGGGTTTCCTGCCCGACGACAGGGGTGCGAACGGCAAAAGGACCCCCAATAGCAACAGCCCGTCGGCGCGGGCCAGGTGGGCGAACCCGGCGGCCAGCCCGGCCAGGCCAAACCAAAGGGGTCTCCCATCGCGCAGGCCCCGCCCGGCAGCCCATAGGCTCAGGCTGCCTGCCAGGGCGAAAGGTGCGAAATTGTCGGGCAGGACGAACACGTGGGCGTAAAAGCCGGGGAAAAGGCCCAACAACCCGGCCAAAAGGGCGTGCCGCCGCTCTGCGGTCAGGTCCCAAGCAAGGCCATAAGCCACCGGCGGCAGCAGGGCCGAAAGGAGCACAAAGGGCATTTGTACCGCCCGGAAGGAGCCGCCCAAAAGCAGATGCCCCAGGCCGCCCAGCATGGCCGTCAAAGGCAGCCAGTAGGCATAGCCGGGGTGGACCACCTTCTCCGGCGGGTCCAACCAGTTCCAGATGAACGGCTCGGTGAACCCTTGTCCTCCGGCGAGCTGCCGCGCTCCGACGGCATAGTAGTAGGCATCGGTGTAGCCCGGCCGGTCCAGCAGCCAAGCCGTCCCCAGACGCAGAGCCAGGGCCAGAGCCAACAGGATCAACAGATCGTGCCCATGCCGCTTGCTCCTCATGGCTCCTCCTGTCCCTTGCCCAGCAGGTAGCCGATCATCAATACGGCGGCGATGATAAAGTCCAAACGCATAAATGCCTTGCCAAACCACCCCCGCAGAAACACGGAGAAAGAAGTCAGCCAACCGGCGAAAGCCCAGCCCAGACCCAGGGGCAAGAGGCTGAAAGTCAGCACGTGAATCAGGCTATGGCTGCCCAGGTATAACGTAATGAGGGGGTGGGCAGCAACCAACGCCCCCAAGTTGCGGCGGGTACGGGGCAGCCGCAACACCCACCAGGCCAAGGCTACCGCTACCGGGGCCATCCACAGACCGATGCTCCGCCAGGGTGTGATATTGTGGCCGACGTTCACCAATCTCAGGATCGAAGGGCCACCGGCCCAACGCAGCGGCCAATCCCAACCGTGGATGATGAGAGAGAGCAAAAACACCCCCAACGGCACCAGCATCGCCCGGAACCGTTGCCGATGGTGGAGCAGGAGCCAGAGGGCGACCAGAAAGCAAGCCTGGGGCTTGGCCGCCATCAAGACAAGGGCCAACCCTAATAGGTGGGGACGGTCGTCTGCCAGCCAGGCCAGAATGATGCCCAGCATGGGGACGATCTCAACCGGGCCGTAAACGACAAAGACGGCAATGGACGGAGAAGCAAAGATCAACCATCGGTATCTGGCAGGGTACTCTTTGGTAAACCAGGCTATCAGCAAGATCGTTCCTGTTACCAGCAGACCCCACCCCACCCAGGTTGGCCAACCGGCCAACGGGATCAGGAGCCAAAGCAGCCAGGGCGGGTTCCAAAAGCCGCAGCCCCATTGTGTATCCTCATAGAGTACCAAACTGCCGTCTAGCCAACCCCGGGTGATGGGCCGGAAGTAAACCTCCCAATCCGAGGCAAAAGGGATCATGGTTGTCAAAAAGTGTAGCCCCACGACCAGCAGGGCCACCGTTGCCAGGAGCACACCCCACTGGAACAGTGGTTGTTGTTGCATCCGGTGGTGTTTGTACCGTGGCCAACGGGGCATTGTCCCGCTGCTACTCGGCGTTTTCATTGCATTTGCTCTAGATCCTAGTTTCGTTGAACGTATGGTGGGCAAAGATGATGCGGAGTTGCCAAGATCCGGACCGGTTGCCCTTTTGCACGGAAGATTATTTTTTCATCAGATAGAGTATCCTGCCGGAATCTTTTAACCGAACAGACTCAAGGATGGTAAAATGCCGACAAAACGCTTTCTCGAAGGTTGTTTGTGTGTATTCGGCAAAGATGTCTGCACGGGTCGTCAGGAGCCGCCGAACTTGGGAATCGCTCTTGGGTACAAACTCAATGATAAGCCAACGGCATATCCGGGAGAAAAAGTCGGCAATTTTGTCGAAAGGCAGGTTGTTTGAGATCGCCAAATGGTGTAACAAGGCCAAGGCCAGCACCGTGTCGGCCGGACCACGTTCGATGAGGGACATCCGTTCCCGATTCTCCCAGCCCACGCCAGGGCTAGGGTTGGTCAGATCCACAAGCAAGGGCAAGATGTTGGATTCACGCTCTTGGATGCATTGTACGTAGTTGGCCTCAACGCACGCCGGGTCGGCATCTACGGAGATGGTCAGAGCCCCTTTGGCAGCGGCGATGCGGCTGAACAGGCCGGTATTGGCCCCTAGATCCCAAACGATTTTGGGGTTAGTTTTATCCAAGAAAGCCGCTACGGTGTCTTTTTTATGCTGCCAGGCCCGTGGCGAATAGTTGGTGTCCTGCATATAGTCCACCCATTCCGTTCTTCGGGGCTGCCAGTGCATTTTTTCGATTGCCCGCTCCAAGCTGTCAATGAGACCGAGAAAGGACATACGGCTCATCGGGTGGTCGGGCAGAGCGACCGATTTCCGGGCAAAGTGCTTCTGGCTCTTGGCGTGTAGGTGGATATGCGACAGCAAGGTGAATCGGAAGCGGCTGCGTAGCGGCAGCAGCGAACCGGCCAGGTCCAGAGGAATGCCATCTATGTAGAGACGCAACATTTGGCCGAGCCGAACGTCCGTGTAACTCATCAACGACAGTGGTGCGAGAAAGTGTTGACAGAACTGCCGATAAGCTACCCATGGCCGGCCTTCCCGGTAGATTTCGAAGGACAGTGTGTCAATGAAAATCGGCCGTCCTCGGTAGAACTGGACATTGTAGGCACTGGCATCTTTGAGCGACATGCCGAATTCAAGGGCCATCTTCTGAATCGCCAGGGTCAGCAAGGCTGCATCTTTTAGCTGGCTGAAGGACCACTCGTAAGGATAGGATATAAACGGGATCGGTTCGGGCCGGATGATTTTGTACGCTTGGGTAGTCCCACCGCTTTCTGCCTTGACTTCTTGATGGGGGATGAGCAGGTCGGCGTTCACCAAGGAACGATAAAGGCCGGAAGCAAGCAAGTGATCGTAATGCTCTCGGTAGACCTGATTGATTTGGCGATAGACCCGGCCTTCTCGGGAAAAGAGGAAGCCGCTCGGGTCGCGGAAGGAACTGAAAATCGGCTCATTGCTTGGTATCGTGCTCATCGGAAGCCGATCCGGAAAATATCTTCTTAACGAAAAGTTTGATTCTGCCCCAGAACATGCGCAAGGCGAACAAAAGCCCGACCAGAGTTGCCAGCAGCAGCTGGAAAATGTAGCTGCCGCTCCCGGGGTCCAAATAGGCATAGGCCGGTGGAGAAAGGGCAAGACTCAATACCAAGAGGAAAAAGAGCAATTCGATTCTTGATGGCATAATCAAGACCTCATGAAATATCGTAATGCCCCGTCGCGGCAATCATACTGCGCGTATGGTCGTAGGGATTTTACCACATTTTCCGGTTTTGGCAAGGGATTCATGCCGGGGGTTGACAATGGCAACACGACAACATAATTTACGGTTGTTCGGTCTCTGCGGTCACGTCTATAAATTGATACGGCCGATCCCACGTGGAAAAGTAGATCCTATCCTCCAACAGTTCAAGATCGGTACCCAAGTACTCGTTGAAAATCAGCCTGAAGGTGTTGACCGGCGTGATCCCATCGTATAGCCCGGCAGATCCTTTTCCCGGCAGGTGATAGGCGTTAAGAATGGAGAAACGTTCTCGCAGGTTTGTGTTCTCCGGATGTTCCCAGTCCAACGTGGAAGCAGGGCCGTGGTCGCCTTGAAGGACAATGATCGTCGGTCGGGATGCGTGGGCCAGCAGATTGCGGAGGATAGGTTCTATTTTGTTGTTGACGAAGGTGAGCTGTCTTACGTATCCTTTCCTGTATTCGGCCTGGGATAGTGGTCGTTCGCCATCCCTCATCCCGGTTTGAAGGTCAAACTGTTGCTGTGGTTGAACAGGGTTGCCTTGTTCGTCAAAGACGAAAGGGCCGTGCGGCGCGAGGATATGGGCAAAGACGAAATAGGGTTCGGGCCATTGTGGTGGCTCGGATAGCAGATCAAAGCTGGTTAGGATTTTCTGACGGTGCATTTCATAAGGATCTACAAGCCCTGTCCGGACCGTCAACCAGGGGATGGGGGTGTTGCATAAGAGTCGAATTTCTAAATCGCTCCAAGAGGTAGCCGATACTGTGTGGACATCGGAGCTTCTCAGCGTCGTAGACTTGAATCCCGAAGGCAATCCGACAATCGTATAGCCTTGCTCTCTCAGGAAGTGCATAACTTGGTTGTTCTGGATCAGGTATTCGAGCGGCCCTCTATCTGCAGTTTCGGGGCTAAGCCGATTGCTCAGATCGTCTAAATAAGCGAGGTTCAGGGATGAAGACAGCGACAGATCCGTTTGGGCATAGTTGGAGCGACTCTTGTCGGCGACGAAAAAGCCCAGTTGTTTTAACGAATCCACAAATTCGGAGTTGTCAAAATCGTATATTTCCAAGAGGATGTCCTCTCGGCCGTATGCATCTAGGATGATGTAGTAAATGTCGGGCAGGTCTTCAAGCGGTACGGTGCTCGTTCGGCTGATCTGGGCAGGTCCTACCGTTGCCCGAACGTCCCGGTTAGAAGTCTTGATCTCATACAGACCGATGTTGAACAGTGGTAACAAAACCAAAGTCAGAGCCATCACGTTCAGAATGCGGGTGATGTCCTGCCAGCCATTTTGGATGCGCATGATGATCACTACTCCACCGAGGAAGAGTACCGTCCAGGTGATCATCAGTGCAAGGGACTCGTCTGTCGCCGAGTATTGCATCTTTTCCCCCCACAGCATTCTATGGACATGGGCGTAGGAAAAAAACAGAATTGAGAACAACGAGACTACGGCTCCTCCTTTGGCAATGTTCCTCAGAACTGCAGCGATCAGCAGAAACAAGATGGAGGTTAGACCGATCAGAAGCAACAGCGGTCTCCATATCTGCGCAGGCGATAGGAATTCCAAGTTCTGGGAGTATAAGGATAGGATTGGCCACATTGCAAGCAGCAAAGGATGGATTACTAGGCTTTTTTTCATCTTGCTTTCTCCGTCCGGCACCGATGCTTGCTCATGGCAGGGATTTTCTCTCTCGGAAGGGCCATAGATGACGCCATGCTTTCCAGGTGTAACGACAATAAAGTACGAGGGGAACCAAGGTCACCAATTCCAACGCTTGCCATTGGAAAAAGAAAAAAAGAAACCCGATGTTCCCCAGCCAGGCTATCCATCCTATGGGGAAGGTTTGCAAGGCCAGAATGCTTTTCTGCTGGTAATAAGGCATTGTCAAAGCACTGGTCGTGAGGAAGAGGAGCAGTTTTTCCTGCCGTGGCAATCCGGCCGGAAGCACCGGCAGCCACAACAACAAGGCCCACGGGCCGACGAATTCCCAGATGGTGATGCTGCCGTGTCGGCACAAGGTGTTGCGGACGGTGATATGGTCCCACCATTCCGGGACCCACCAGCCGTACTTGGCAATGGAACCCAGAAAAACGGCGATGGGCACGACCAGGGAGAGGAGTTTTTCTTTGGGTGTGAGCCACCACCACAGAAGGAGGAGGGCAGGAGCCGAAATTTGTGGCTTGACGGATGCCAGTACGAACCCGATCCCTACCAGCCAGGGATTATGGCGGGTGGAGGCCCACCAACCGATCGCGATGCCCAAAATCACGATGGCGTCGACCTGTCCGTAGTACAGCAACGCGCCGAACTGATAGGTGAGGAGGACATGCAACAGCCGTCCGCGGAAGATGCGGGTTGCGATAATCAACGAGATGAGGGACCCCAACATCAGGCTGAGGTGGGCCAGGGGAAAAGGGATGAGGGCCAGCAAATCAAATAGGGGACGTAGCCAGTAGGGGTTGTAGAAGTCTTTTAGATCACCTTGCGTTGTTGGCAGGTATGCATGTCGTAGGTCCGTCCCACCCAGGGGTAGGAGAGAGAAGACGATGATGACTCCCAGGGCGATGCCCACGACGATGGTGTCTTCTATTGTGGCGTTCCACGTCTTTTTGGCCTCTTGGCTCATGGACTGCTCACCGTGGACGACTGTGTTCGTTCTTTCTCGGCCGGTCTCGCAGACGATGTAGCGATGGCATAAATTTCGGTTCCTTCCAAGTGGCCCACCGGTAGAAAGCGCGGATCCGGCTGCTCTTGTAACGTTTGGGGATAGCGGCCAAAGGTCTGTGTGATGATCAGCCAACGGGCGTCGTAGCGTTGGGCGGCTTGAAAGGCGGCGTCGGGCGGCTCGTTGCCCGGCAGGACGATGGCCGGATGACCGCTGACATAGTTCAGGGTGTAAGGTTGGGTGGTCATTACCACATCACCGGGGGCGGTGTGCCGGGCCAGCCAATCCGCTATTGCTTCAAATTGGGCTTGTTCGGCTTCGTGTCGTTCCCGCACCGCCGTCAGGGAGTGGAACAACTGTGCCCCACTTAGCACCAACAAGCCGATGACCACCGTCACCAGCGTTGGCCCAACCGGCCGCCGCTCCCGCAAGAGCCGTTGTGTTCCCTTTTGCACGGCATAGACCGCCGCCAGTGCCAGAAAAGGCATTGCCGCACCGAGAGAGTGGTAAAACGTCCCGGCCCTGGCCGATATGGGAAAGGCCAACGCCAATCCGAAGAAGAGAAGCAAAGTGTAGACCGTTGCCGGGAAAAAGGGCCATTGGCGGCGCAGTAGCCAGCCGCCCGGCAGGGCCAGCAACCCCCAGGGAAAGGTGGTTAACAGGAATACGCGACCGAGGTGCAACAACGTTTCGCCCCGTTGGGTCAACAGCGTCTGCCAGCCCTGGGCCAGCCAGGTTTGCCAGGTCGGATGTTCTAAAAAGTTGAAGGTATCTATGTAATCGGTCAGCCATGCCTGATCCAAGACGGAGGTGGGCAGGGGCGTTCCAAAAGCCGCATAGTTGCGGGCCAGCCAAGGGGCGAGCACCAAGCCAAAAGCGATGACAAGGTCCGTTACGTCGTCTAGTTTGGGTCCCATTGCCCGCACCCAGGCCCTGACCGATCCTTCCTCGCGGGGCCATAGCTCCCATGCTTTCTGCGCTGCCGGGTTGTCGGGCAGACCGGTCAGAGGGAGCGGAGGGGCAGGCAGTATCTGCCAGGCGAGCGGGACGGCCAAGAGGAGCAGCAACCCATCGGAGCGGGTCAGATAGGCCAGGCCGATGAGTACTCCCACGCCGAAGTAGCTCCCCCGTTCCCCCGGACGGCGGAGGGCCAGGGCCAGTGCCCAGGCTGCCAGCAGAGCAAAGGGCGCGCTGCTGTCGGCGCTGGCCGATTGGTAGCCCAGGGTCGCGTTGAAGGCGATCAGCAGCCCTGCTCCCAACGCCGCCCAACGGTTGCGCCGTCCACCCGGCAGGACGCGTCGCCCGACGATGTAGGTTAGGGGGGCCAAAGCTGCGCCAAAGAGCAGCCCCGTCAGCTGGCCGAGGGGCAAGCCGGTCTCCAATGTTCCCGTCAGGACGCGGTGCAGGACAAAGACGGCGGCGATAAGGCCGGTGGTCAAGGGCATCCAGTGTTCGTGGCTGGGGTGGCGCACGGTGGGGAAGGGGATGGCGTAACTCCAAAGGACATCTACTTCCAGGCCGCGCCCTGTCGCCAGGTTCTCCGCCGTCGTCAGGTAGAAGGCCGGGTCGTCCAGCGGAGGAAAGACAACGGCTTGCATGTACAGCCGGCGCACTCCCAGGGCAGCGGCCAGGAGGAGGAGTACTAGGGCCGAATCAAGCCAACTCCAGTCTTTAGATTGTTTCCTTCCTCTTCTGCCCATTGCGTTTTACCTCAAGTCGGTACCATAGGCCCAGAGCCAAGAGCACGATCAAGGGCGGCAGGGCCATGTGCAGTCCGTATTGGGTGGTGTATAGCAGCGAATATGCCAGCCACGATCCACCGATCCACAGCAGGGCAATGACGGTGCGTGCTGCTTTGCCCGGCGCGTCTCGCATCAGCAAAAGGACGGCGGGTAAGAGCAGAAGGCGGTCTACGGGGCTGGTTTGGGGTAGCACGAAGGTAGTCATGGCCAGCGTCAAGACAAAGGCCCCTTCGCGCCAATGGTTCCTTTCCCCTTGCGCCGGTCGTAACGCCGCCCACCAGCCGATCCCCAGCCAGGCTACGGCGGCGATCTCCAGGAGGCGGGGCCACAAAGGACTAGCCGCTTCCGCAAAGAGGAAGCCCGGCCCGGTGTGGACCGGTTTGTAGCCGGGATACCGCAGCAGGCCGCGCATGAACTCAATGGGCCATGTGGGAAGAAGAGCGAGGGAGATCGCCATCAGCAGACCCATGCTCAGTGCAAATGCCCACCCGATGCGCCATCGCCGCCGCGTTGCACCCCAAAGCAGAAGGTAGGGAACGGCGAGCACGGCCAGTTGGGGCTTGACCGTTGCTCCTGCCAGACAACAACCGGCGATCCCGTCATGGTTCCTCTCCACAGACCAATAGGCGATGAGCAAAAGAGAAAGGACACCGACCGCCACCTGTCCCAGCATCAGGCCACCAAAGACAGGGTAGGCCAGCAGCGTTGCCAGCAAAGCCCAGGTCAGATCCCAGGGAGATGCTTGCCAGTTGATGGCCCGCAAGAAAAGGAGTACGCCCACCACAAGTGCGGTTTGCAATATCGCCTGCCAGATGGCCGTGGCCCAGTCGTAGGGTATGAAAGCGAGTGGGAAATTGAAGATGAGGCGGTAGAAAGGATTGGCAAAGGCCAGTTGATCTTCTCCTTCCTCCAGTAGTCTCCCCTTGCTGCCCAGTTGGATCGCCCTCGTTGTTTCCTCACTGTATGGGTTGCCGCCGCGCAAGGCTACGCGGGCGGCAACCCATTCCACATAAAAATCGGGATGGGTGTTCCCCCGCCAGGTGTAGGCTTGGTGCAATAGGACGGCGTATAAAATAACGCCGCTCACCGTGCCGATGGTCAGTGCAATCGTGCTCTTGTTCATTTTGTCTCTTGCAGCGGTTTGATCTGCCAGGCAGCCGCGCCCAACAGCCCTCCGCCCAGGTAGAAGGTGAGGAAAAAGAGGGCCGAATAGGCTACCGCTTCCTCCGCTGCGATGCCTTGTGGGGCAAAGAGAGCGATGAGGATGGCATCCCTCGTGCCCAAACCGGAAAAGGAGATAGGCAGCAGAGTGATCACCCCTGCCACCGATAGGCTAACGGCCAAGTAGCCGATCCCTATCGGCAGGTCTAACGCCCAAGCCAGGAGCTGTCCTTGCCCAAAGAAGAGGCCGTAGGCCACCAGGGTGAAGGCCAAAGGGACGATCAATCTCGGCTTGAGCAAAGGTCGCAGTCCGCGCTGAAAGCGGGCTGCCGCTTCGGTCAGAGAGGCATCGTAACGACCCAGGAAGGGCAATTGCCGCACCAGGGATAGCCCCCAAGCGGCCAGCCGTTCGTTCAATAAGGCGGGCAGCATCAGAATCGCCCCCGCCGTCCCCAGGGCGAGCAGGGTCAACATCCAACCGGGCAACAGCCGCAGCCAGATCAGCCCCCCTGTGCCCAGGATCAGGATGGTATATAGGTCAAAGAGGCGGTCCACCAATACGTTTGCCATCCCCTCGCTGAAGGGCAGGCCACGATCTTGCTTTAGGTAGAGGGCCTTGCCCATCTCTCCCACCCGCCCCGGTGTAACCAAGCCCATAAACAGGCCGGAGAGAAAGGCCAAAAAAGCGTCCCACCGTCCGTATTCAATGCCCTGCATTTTGAGCAGCTCCCGCCAACGCCACGATTTGAGGCCGAAAAGCAACGGATTGGCCGCCAGGGCCAGCAGCAAGTAGTCCCATCGGGTGCGGGTCAGGGCTTCTGCCGTTGCGTGCAGGTCCAGGCGGGAAAGGATAAAGGCCAGGATGATCAGGCCGATGAGGCGGAAGGCGATCTTGCGCAATCGCTCATCCCTCCGAAGGAGGATGTGGTTCCACGACGCACAAAAAGATGCGCCGCAAAGCGATCACCCGCAGTACGCCATCCGGAAGTCGGTTTTCCACATTGCGTCCCAGGCGGGTTAGGAACCTGGGGCCGGCAGGAACCAAAACTGAGGTCCGTTCGGCTACGACACGCAGTCCGGCAGCGGCCAATCCTGCTAGAATCTCGCGGCGGGAAACATCACGATGGGGACCTTCGCTATGGTGGAGGCCGGTTTTGGCCGCCAACCAGTGAATCGGTTCCCAGAGAGTGTTTGGTGTTGTCACGACAACTGTTCCGCCGGGCTTGACCACCCGTGCCAGTTCGGCCAACATCCGCTCCGGGTGTGGAGTATGTTCCAAGACTTCGAAATTGATGCCTATGTCAAAGGAGTTTGTGTCGAACGGCAAGTCTTCGCCATCAAGACGGTGCAGTTCAATGGGCAGGTCGCTTTCTGCCACCTTGGCACGGGCGATCTCTAACATCCCCTCCGAAACGTCTACTCCCACCCCCGTAAGGCCAAAACGCCGGCAGAAGATGATCAACCCATTGCCCGTACCGCAACCCACGTCAATTAACTTCCCTCCGCGGGGAATGTGGATGTCGGAGGCTTCGATCATTTCAATGGCATCGCTGAATCGCCGCCCGTAAGAGACCGTCTTGGCGTTGAATTCTTCATAGCCGCTGGTGGCGGTGTGATCCCAATGTTCGGCAACTTCGGTAATTGTGAACGGCATTTTCTTTCCCCTCAAATTGTGTGTCGGCGTTGTTTGAGCTTTCTGCGCCCTGTCTCTGAGAGCCATCCGCTGAGACTCAAAGGCATTTGTCTGATAATCCATCGTCCCAGGCGGCCGGAGCTGAACCGCATTAGGCCGTAGAATGCTGCATGACCGGGCCAATCTCCGGCCTCCAGGGGGGGCATGGGGTAGCCTTCCACCGGACGGCGACGCGCCAGTTTACGCCGTACCTGTGCCCCCTTTTTCTTGTAGAGGAGCAGGTGGCGGTGAGAAGCCCAGACTTCATCATATGTGATCGGTTGGGCGGTGATATGGCCTTTTTCTACCGCCTGTCTGATTAGCTCCCGGCCTGTTTCTGTTCGTCCGATGAGTAGGGAATTGTTTGGTGACTCGTCGGCCCAAAAGTCGCCGACCGAGAGATCGGCGAATTCGGCAGTGAGGTCAGGGCAAAAATGGCATCCTTCCGGCGCATACATCAAGTGTACATAGGTGTATTGGTGTTTGGGGATGAATCCCCGGCGTCCGTCGTAGGTGACGGCGCGGAAGCCGCCGGGCCAGGGACCTCCTCGGTATTCTAGCTTTTTTACTTCGTCCGGTTCCATGTGGAGCTTATGCAGTAAGTAGACCGTGCCGCTGTAATAGGTTTGGAAACCGCAAAAGAGACCGATGACCAATGCTACGTTGTGGGTGACGGCCAGGTTTAGGGCTTGGGCCAAGCGGATGCCGTGGGCTTGGCAGGGCAAGGCCACTATTGCCAATCGTTTGTTTCCTTGCCGGGTCTGGCCCAAAACGGCATTGACGGGAGCCAAGCAGTATTTTGATTGGGCAGATTCCCGAACTTCGGCTTCTGTGTAGGCTACGGTAACACGGGGGCGGGTGGGAGCACGGGGATCGGTTGTGACCACTACCGCACCGTCTACGATTCCCTGTCTCATTGCCGTTAGGAGCAAGGCGGTGACGGCCCCACCCGCCGAGCCGGCTTTCCGTACCGTTGGATCGGTGGCGTGGGCTTGGTACAGGCTGTGATAGGGGCCGATGAACGGGTCTGCCGGAGCAGGTAACGCCGCCCCTTTTGGGTTCGCTACGGGACATACGGCATAACATAGACCGCAGGCGGTACAGGTTGCCGAGTCGAAGGCGATCTGTTCATCTTGCCAGCTCAGAGCGTGCACGGGACAAATGCTGATGCAAGTCCCACACAGCGTGCAGAGTCGGGGATCAATGTCATTGAAAGTCAGCCCATGCCAGTCGCTCATTGGTTTATCTCTGTTTTTCAATCAGATCGGCCACCAGGGCCAGGGCGGCGATTTGCAAGGCGGTCATTGTGATCACGATGACCGTCACATCCATTACCTGGTCGGTGAATAGGATGCTGCCGACCAAGATCGCCAGGGCCAGCAGCAGTAATGCGCCGCTGATGGGCAACAGCACCCGCAACGGAGCAAAGTACATCACGGTTCGCAAGATCAGGCCCGTAAAGTTGAGTGTGTCGCGGATGGGATTGATCTTGGATTTGCCCGTCCGCCTGTAGTACGAGATCGGCTCGTAGCAAACGCGGTACTCATTGGTCAGCAGGGCCAACGTCAGTGTTGTGGTGAAGGAAAAACCGGACGGCAGGTAGGGCATGAATTCCTCTACTACATCCCGGCGAAAGAGGCGTAAGCCTGAATTCAGATCGGGGATGTGAGCGCGGGCTAGGTAGTTGGCCAAACGGGTGAGCACCCATTTGGCCGGACGACGGAGCAAAGGGATATGTACTTCATCCCCCGTGCGGGCACCGACGACCATGTCATACTCGCCGACAACGGCCAGGGCATAAAGGGCCGGAATGCGGTTGTTGGGGTAGGTCCCGTCGGCGTCGGTGATGGCAATCAGGTCGTAGGCGGCCTGACGGATGCCCGTTTTGAGGGCAGCGCCGTAACCGCGGTTCTGGGGATGTCGCAGAACCCGGACTCCCATTGTTTTGGCGACTTCCGCCGTGTTATCTTGCGAGCCGTCATCTACTACCAGAATCTCGTAAGGCAAACCGGCCTCGTCCATTGTTGTTCGCAGTTGTTCTAGCACGGGGCCGATGGCTTCTGCTTCGTTGTAGGCCGGGATGACGATGCTCAAGCCCTCTTCTTTGTCCACTTTTTACATCCTACCGCTTGATACGATGCATTATAGCCGATCTTCCACAAGATGCCAAGTGATCGGTTTGGCCCTCACGAGGTGGGAAACATCGCCCACGATGGATTGTCGGTGGCCCGCTGCCGGAGCAGGCCCCGGATCGCCGTGGTGTGCGTGTGGCCGTTTTGGGGATCTTTTACGGCAGGCGGTATAGTTCGTAGACTTGGCCCACCCGGCCGACTAATCGGCAGCCGGTCAAGATCTCCTTTAGAAAGGTCTCGTCTTCTTCGGTGAACGGGTAGTAACTCTCTTCGGCCGTCACCGGCTGCCGGAGGGATCTGAGCGTGGGGGGATGGACCGTCGGTTGGCGGAGGAATTCCAGGCCCATCCGGTAGAAGAGGATGTGGTCGATTCCCTCTGCTGCCAGGGCGTTTAGCGCTTCCTGCGCGTTGTCGTGGACCAGGCGCAACTGGGCCAGGTTGTCCAACGTAGCGTCGGCCAGGGCCGGGTGGTCGCAGTAGTAGGCACGGGGTTCCCATAGGAACAGCAGACGAGAGCCTTCCGGCAGGTCGGTGTTGATCTGGACCATGGCAGCTTGGTATGCTCCTAGCCGCCGGAGCAGGTAGGCATCCCGCGTTTCCAGGCCCAACAGGGGGGCCAAAGGGCGGCCGGCGAGCAGCGCATACGTTTCTGTCGCCAGGGTCAGGGCCAACACCAGGGTAGCGATGACGCGCACCAGCCAGGAGAGGCGGAAGGTGGGGCGATCCCATTCGGCGAGGCGGCTCAGCCCAAAGGCGGCGATCAGGCACAAAAGGGGGAAGGCAGGCAGCAGCAACCGCGTCTCAACCAGGTAGGCGTAAAAATAGATGGTGACGAAAAAGTAGAGCACTTGCACGCCCACCAGGACCAGGGCGTAACGCACTGCCCGTGGCCAACGTCGTGTTAGGAAGGCCAAAGGGGTCAGGCAGAGGAGCAAAGGACCGATGGTGGCGTCAAAAGCGGCGGAACGGCTGCGGCCCAGGACCGTTGCCAGCCAGGGAAAAGCCAGGTAGTCGAGGGGATTGCGGCTGTACCCTTTGTCTACCCAGGTGAGCCAGGCTGCGCGGGTTTCGTTCCATCCGGTGCCGCCCCAGAGGAATGGAAAGATGGGGTTGCCGGTGACGAGTCGGTTCTTGATCAGCCAGGGCAAGGCGACCGCTCCGGTCAGCAAGCCGTAGCCTACGGCTCGGCTTGCGATCCATCGCCAGGGGCGTTGCCGATGTCGCCGAGCGTCGTACACCAACAGCATCTCCAATCCCAACAACCAGGTGGCTGCCGTATACTTGGTTGCCAGGGCCAAGCCGGTGAACAGGGCCGAAAGCAGCAGCCAACCATCCTGTTCCGTCTCACTCCAACGTAGGAAGGCGGTGACGGCGGCCAGGGCAAAGGCGGTCAACCCCAGGTCCACGTAAGCCAATCCGGCCAGTTCGGCGGCGACCGGTACTCCGGCCCAAAGGGCCACCGCCCAGCGTCCGGCGCGGGGGTGGATCGCCCGGCGGGCCAGGTCGTAGAGCAACAAGGCGGTCAGGGGCCAGAACACCCAGTGGAACAGTTTAGCCAGCGTGTCGCCCTTGAGCAGCATCCCCCAGGTAAAGAGCATTTCCACCTGCGCAGGCCAGTTGAGGTAAAAGTTTTCCGGGACGGCGACCAAGCGATGGGCCTCCAGGTACAGGCGTGGGCCTTGCAAATGGTAGACCAGCGCATCCCAACCGGTAGGGGGCAGCAGGGCCGAGATCAGGGCCAGGAGGCCCATGCCGCCGACCAAGAGCCATACCGGGTGCAATCCGGGTTTTTCGGCTCTTGGTTTTGGCAGGAGCAGGCGGAGTTGTGGCAAGGCGGCCAGGGTCAAGACCGACAGCAGGATGTATCCTACCCACCGGTGCAGGCCGCCTATCGCTCCTAACCCAAAGACGAGGCTTCCCAGCAGCCCCAACCCCAAGATTGCGCCCAGGATGCGTTGGGTCGGGCCGTTTTCCTCCAATCCCAGTCGGCGTTGGATGCGACATCCCCAGGCGGTTGCCGTGAGTGTGGTGACGGCCAGCAAAGCAAGGTCGGCCAGGGAGCTCAAGAGGGAGACGATGGTGTCGGTGACGTTGGGAGTCAGGTTCACGGCGGCAAAAGGCTCGGTGAAGGGTTTGTGGACTACGTAGTAGGGCGGTAGCACCGCCAGCAGCCAGAGGAACACGCCTCCGACGACCAGAGACCAGGGCAGCCGAACGCGGTTCATGGTCTTTCCTCCCGCACCCAGACGGAGGCTACGCTATCCCGATGGACCTGACGCCAGCCTTCCGTTTCGGCCAGCACCACATCCAGCAGGCCGTCCTTTTCGGTGATGACGTAGCCGATGTCGTAACGGTCCAGCACATCTTCCCAACCGGGGCGGGTCCAGTGGACGAGGACGTAGTCGTCCAGCACCGTGCCGTTGAGGGCATAGAGGTCGGTGCGTCCGTCTATGAACACCGGTTTTTCCGGGTAAAGGCTCCAGATGAGATAGCCCCCCCAGTTGTAGGTGTTGAACATCTGTCCCGGTAGCTCGTGATCGCGCAGGAATTCGGCGGCTTCCAGGGGCAGGCCCGCGCCCCACACCGCCGGATCCCGCAGGCGAACCAGATCTACGGCGGTTTTGGCCGCGGCGGCGGCGATGAGCAGCGCCAGGAGCACAAGATTGAGTCGGGCGGCGGCAGGGCGCACCCGGCGGGGCGGTCGTGGATGGGCCAGAGGGCGCAACCAGGCCAGGTGTGGCCTTTGGGCCAGGTCGTCCAGGGCGGCGACGGCGTGGCGGCTCAACACCGGGGGAACGACCAGGGCAAAGAGGGCGATGTTGCGCACGGCCAGGAGGCTCATGTAGGCAAAGAGGCCCACCAACGCCAGGTCGGTCCAATCGGCCCGGCGGCGGGAAAGGCCCAGGGCGGCCAGGGTCAGCAGCAGCAGCCAGATGAAGGGGTGGAGTTGCAGGTTGTGAAAGTCGGGAGAGGCCCATTCTTGGATGAAGTCCTGCAATGCGCCGATGCTTACCGTCTGGTAGGCATAGGGGATCATCTTGGCGGTGTTGGGGTTGAGCAGCACGGCAGGGATGCTGAGCAGCAGTGCGATGATGAGGGGGCGGAAACGGAACGGGGAATCGGGAGGTGAGGGAGCGGTGAAGCGGTTGAAGGTTTCGCCGATCAGGTAACAGCCCATCAACAGAAAGGCGATGACGTATCCGCCGTGGCAGTTGACCCACAGGGTGACCAAAGGGGGCAGAAGCCACAGCCAACGGGCATTCCCCGTGCTTTTGTAACGGTCCAGGATATGGGCGACGACGGCGGCCAGCAGCAAGGAGACGATCTGGGGGCGGATGGACCAGATGATGGAGGAGGCTATCGCCGCCGGCAACACGGCAAAGGCGGCGAGGAAGGGCTTGCCGGTGCACCGGCGGTAGACCAGGGCAAAGGTCGCGGTGACGATGGCGGCCAGAAGGAGGGCCAGCCCGCCCAACCCTGCCACGCGGTAGACCGGCCAGAGCAGGACCTGTACCAGCCAACCGTGGTCAATCCACGGTTGACCGGCGACGGTGTGGGAAAAAGGGTCGGTGCGCAAAATCTCGCCCCGCTCCCACATGAGTTGCCCGCTTTTCAGATGCCACCAGGTATCGGTGTCTGCCGGTGGTCGGACGGCCATGGCAAAGATGGCCGCGAACAGCACGGCGACCAGCAGTTGGTGGGTGGTCGGCCCGGAAAACTTTCTCCACATGCTTTTGTGCCTTTCTACACGATCCGTTTCCTTCGGCGGCGCACGGCGGGGTAGAGCGACATCAACCCTAAGCAGGTGCCTCCTATGATCAGTCTTTCGACGGCTTCCAACTGTTCCAAAGTTAGTGAAATGGAAAGAATCCAGGGTAAGACCAGGAGCACAAGCCAGGCCGCGGCATGTGCTGCTTTCCCTATCGGGTCGCGCCGATAGCGGGCCAGGATTAGGAACATGAGGGGCAGGGTTGTGATAGATAGATCGTAACCCCGGATGCGAGGTGTTGTGACCACCGTGACGGCGACGGTCAGGGCCAGGGCATATCCCAGGTGAGGAAAGGTCGGTGGGGGGCCTAGCGTGAGTCCTTTCTTCCGTTGAAGGCCTGCGGTTCGTAACCATACCCAGGCCGTTGGAGGCCAGAGGACGATCATCAACACCCGGCGCAGTATCTTGGCGGTTTGGGGAGAAAGGAAAAGGCTCCCTGCAACCCGTTCATATTGGGCCGGAGGGTGGAGAAAGTCGGGTAGCCAGTTGCCGACAAAGGGCATAGGGAGCAGGATTAGCACCGAGAGGCACAATCCAAAAGCGATGATGAAGCGCCATCGTCTTTGCAGAAGGGCCAATCCCATCCACAGGGGGAGGAGCAGAAAAACCAACTGGGGCTTGATGATGGCCTGGGTCAGAGCGAGACCGGCCCAGAGGTCTTTTTTACGTTCCCACAGCCACCAGGTCAGCACCAGGAAAAAGAGGACCCAAATGGTGAACTGGCCCAATGCCCAAGAAAGGACGTTGTAACGAAAGAGGACGATGGTCAGGGCCAATCCTGCCACCTGCCAAGGCCGCAAACGACGGCGGGAAAGGGAGGCAAACAACACGGCCAATCCACCGAACATCAGCAACCCGGTCACCAGCCAGGCGGTGATGGCTGCCGGGAAGGGCAACCACAGATGAGGGATGGTAAAGGCGATGAAGAGGGGGTAGAGGAAGTGATGTTGGCTTTCCCCTTCTTCTAAACGGGCCGGACGACCGTAGATGCCCATTTGGCTGCGGCGGGATACCTCTTCGCTGTAAGGACTGATGCCTTCGCGGAACATAGCCTGGACCCCTACCCAGCGCGGGTAGAGGTCGTAGCGGTTGCCTTGCCAGCGGACAAAGCTGCTGTAGATCACCCAGCCGATGGCGATAAGGGCCGACAGCAAAAGCAAGCCGATTACCAGAGATTGCCGTTCTACCGTGTTGCGTTCTTTCATGGCGAACGTTGCCTCTTGAACAGGTAAATTGTATCGTCTCCGATTGTCGCTACCGGGCCAACGAGTTGAAACCGGTCCCCGTACCGTTCATAGAAGACATCCAGCGTGACCCATACCCCTGGTACGAAAAAGACCCGTTCTGCTCCCTCAACCGCGTCCCAATGAGCATTTGCAATATCGGGAGGAAGATAATATCGCACCGGTGCACTGATACAACATGCTTCAATAAAGATGGCGTCGCCCGGCTCCACCGCCGCGGCCAGATAGCGGGCGATCTCTCGGACTTTGTGACCTTCGTCTTGGTAATTGGGCCGTTGATCGTAAGGGACAAATTGGGTGAGATACTGAGGAGTGCCCAGCGCAAAGATCAAAAGGGCGATCAGAGCAGGCCCAAGACCGGGCAAGGGCGATCTCCAACGTAATCCCACGCGGTGCAGGCGGCGGACGACTTCGGACAAGAGGACATAGATGCCTCCTGCAGCCAGGACGTAAATGACCGTGACCGTGAACAACAGTGCCCGTGGGGTAGGGATGTTCATTCCTGTTGCGGCTTGTATTGCCACCAGCGCCGGAGGGACGCCCAGGATGCAGGCGATCAGGCCGAATGCTGCCGGTCGCGTGCGTATCAGCCGCACGGCTGCTGCCCCCAAGATGAGCAACACAACGCCGATACCGACGTACACCGGCAATGGACCGGTAGTGACCGCAAAGATGTTTTGTCCTAGAAATGCGAAGAAAACGTCCAGACGCCGCAATCCCACATCGGATGGGTACAGGGAATAGCCGCGTAACCATCGCCAAAAGAAGGGATTGAGGTAGAGCAGTCCCGTCCAGGCGGCCAGGGCCAGCAGCAAACGACCCAGGGGAGCAGGATCGGGGCCGCGGGAAAAGAGGCGACGATTCAGCCATAGGGAAAGGGCAAAGACCGCCAGCGCAGCGCAAAAGTAAGCGGTGGTGGGGATGGTGTAAAGGGCCGGCACCAGGGCCGCTTCCACGGCGATCAAGCTGCCTTTCCCTTCCAGGAACATGACCAACCACGCCAGAGCCAACGTTGTCAGAAAGACGACCAGGGTATAGCCACGGGCGTTGTAACTATATTGCATCAACCAGGGCGAAAGGCCGGTCAAAGCCATAGCCCATAGGCCCACATGCCGGTTGAACAGGCGACGGCCCAGGAGATAAACGGCTCCCAGGCCCAGGATGGAGGCCAGAAAGGCGGGTAGACGGATGGCTGCTTCGCCATCCCCCAAGATCAAGGTTGAAAAATGGACAAGCACGGTGTGCAGGAAGTGGTTGTTGGGGCGGTCGTAAGCGGTGATCGCCGTCCACAAGTCTTGGGCGTAGTAGAGGAAGGTCACCGCCTCGTCGTAGAGCATCACGTTCCTCAAATTGGCAGCTCTGGGTGCGATGGAAGCCAAGAGGACAAAGGCCACGGCCCCCCAATGGACCCGATCACCGGCGGAGGATGTTTTCAATCGGGCGGCCAAAGCCCGGCCTCGGCTGCGGAAGTCAAGTCGCCGGGCCGTCCAAAGGTGCCATCGGTCCCGTACCGCTTCCGGCGAAAGGACGCTGCCGAGGATGGTTCCCACCAGGCACACCCCCCAGCCGATTAGCAAAGGAGCAATGGAGAGCAGAGCCGGATGTACCTGGCAGGTGAGCACGAGCAGGGGAACGGGGGCAAAGAGCAACGGGCCGAGGAGGTGTAACCTCCGGGCCAAATGGGCTATCCGGCTTACTGCCGACCGCATTGCTTTCGGCCAAAACAGGCCCAGGCCCAGCCCCAGGTTGATCAGGGTATAGACCACCACCAACAGGTTGTGGGCGGGGTAGAAGCGGGCCGCGGCAATGCCGACGGGTGGGCCGTTGCTTTTCAGCAGAGCGATCAACGCGCCCAGGCCCAGAATCGCTCCTCCGCTGCTGCATAGCCGGTATACCCGCTTCATTTTACCGTTCTCTGTTGCTTTCTAGGGTGATGCTGCCAAAGGCAGCGGCCAGATGTGGTTCTGTCGCCCCTTCGCCGACGATCAGGGCGACGGGCCGCATCCAGTCCATCGTCTCCAGGGCCGTGCCCGGCGCGGCCCCCCGGACGCCGATGATGGCCTGCCCCCAGCGGAAGCGGCCCCGCAGGTCGCCCGTCGCGCCGATGCCCCGTAGGGCGTCCACGGCGGCTTGATCAAGGAGCCGGGAGGCTTCGTCGGCGACGGCGACGGCGACGATGGAGCCGGGCGGCACGCGGGCCAGAAAGTCGGCCATGGCTTGCCCGGCGGTTTCGTCCAGGTGGGTGTCAAAGGCGGCGGTTGCCTCCACCGCGCCGCTCTGGGGGTTGATGACGGCCAGGTTGTAGCCCCGCTCATTGGGGGCAACGTCTCGGCCTGCGACGTAGATGTGGCCGAAATCGCCCACCTCCTGCCCTGCGCTGTGGACGACCAGGCTCACCGGCGCGTCTACGCCGGTCCCGCCGATGGTGCGCGGCGCCAGACGCACCTCCGCCGCCGGGAAAAGGGTGTCAAAGTGCAACCGGATCTCGTTCAGCCCCCGGCGCACGACCGCCTGGGGCAGGTCTACCTCATACTCCATCCAGCCGACGGCCATGCCGATCCACTGCACCGCCCGACCGTTGACCTCCACCCGCAGCCGCTGGTCCGGCCCCGGCGCGTAGGCATGGAAGGTCATCCGCGCCGCCTGCCCATCCAGGGGGACCAGCAGGCGGGCCGTTTTGCGCTGCGCCCAGATGATGCCCCCGGCGGGCAGGCCCCAGCCTTCGGCGTAGCTCAAACGGCTCAGCGGTTCGCCCGGCTCCACCGTCCAGCGGGCGGGCCAGGGCGGCAGATCTACGCGGTAGGCGACGGTATCATCCGCCGGGCCGCCGGTGTCCATCTTTTCCACGGGCATCACCTTCTCCACGTAGGGGATCATCTCCGGGCCGCTCTCCGGGTGGACGACGACGGCCTGGATGTTGAAAAAGCGCAGCACGTCGGCGGCCAGGGCGCGGTCCGCCGCGATGACGGTGGGGTCTACGGTGTGGCCCGTCTCCAGGGCGATGAGGGTGTTGATGACCGGCGATTCGGTAAAGTATTGGAATTTGAGAGGCGGGTTGCGCGAGGTGTTGCCCGCCAGCAGCCGCTTGCCGTGGACCGTCTGGTAGTACTGCGCAAACATGATGATCGGGTGCTGGGTCCCGGTCACACGAAAGCCGTTGCGCCAGGCCACCGGCAGGTCCAGGAGGGTGAAATCGCCCGGCATGGCGGCAATGGCGTCATAGACCGGCGGCGGGCGCATATCGGAAAGGGGGAGGGGCAGGCACAGGTGTTCGAAGAGGAGGGCTGTGGTGAGGAACAGGTAGCGGACGGCGGGTAGGGGCCGCGCCCGGCGACCGGCGCGCAGCCCGGCGGCGACGGTTTGTACGCCAAAAGCGACCAGGATGGACAGGCTCAAAAAGAGCATCACGCTGTAGCGGCTGGGGTAGCGGTTCCCTTTGAAGAAAGGCAGGCGGGCGATCAGGGCAAAGGGCAGGGGCAGGCCGGTATCGTGGCCGTTGATGCGCAGCGTTGGCCCCAGGGTGAGCAGCCAGAAGGCCAGGGCCGCCAGGAGCCAGAAGCGGACCGAGGGGCGACGGCGCCCGGCGATGACGCCGACGGCGGCCAGGGCCAGGACGGTGTAGCCCAGGTAGATGTGCTGCCCTACGGTGTGGTCAAAACGGAACCGTTCTACCCAGGAGCCGAACAGGGGGTGGTACATGGTCGGCACGAAAAAGCCCAACAGGTCGGCGGAAAAGACATCGGCGAAACCGCCGCCTTCGACCAGGATGTCGCCTTCGGCCAGCATATCGGGCAGCATCATGGTCAGGATGGGGAGCAGCCCGATGGCAAAGATGAGGCCCACCAGGGCCGGTTGGGCAAGGTCGCGTTTTGTCCGGCAGTGCCACAGCATCCACAAAAGGGTGAACAGGACCAGAAAGGTGGCGTAGGTCAGCTCGGCATAGGCTTGGAACAGCAAAAAGAGGGCGGCCAGGAGGGGGTATCGCCGGCGGTGGGGATCCTCTCTCATTTTGAACAAGAAGAGGATATAAAAGGGGACCCACTGGGAGCTGGCGATGTTCCACTGGCCCAGGGCGGCGTATCCCATCTTGACCGACGCGAACGCATAGAGCAGCCCGGCGACGAATCCGGCAAATTGAGATTCGGCGAATCGGGAGGCGAGAAGGAATGTGCCGTAGCCGCCGAGGACAAAAGAGGAGAGGAGCAAGAGGTTGCCGGCCGGGATCAAGCCCAGGGTCGCTTGCAGGGGGAGGGAAAGGAGGCCGTTGAGGAGGGTCAAGGTGTAGAAGGCCAGGTTGATGCCGATGGGGTAAAAGAGATAGTCGCAGGCAAAGGGGTTCGTGCCCTGTTCCAAGAGGGCGTGCTTGATCCACCACAGGTTCCAGGTCAGCGGCGGGTCGTCCACGCCGTTGCCGGGCACGTGGCTGCCGAAATGGGCCGCCAGAGGCCAGGTCAGCAGCAGGGCCGCCAGGGTATAGGCTGCCGGGATGAGCAGATGGGTCCGCCGACCGTTCCGGTGTCTCGCCATTGGCAGCTTTGGCCGTCATAGGATGTCGCCGATGAGCACTCCCATCAGGCCCAGGACGACGCCCAGGTGCAAGAACAGGTTGCCATCGGTCAGAATCCAGATGAAAAAGCCCGGTTTTCCTCCGGGGGGTACAAGAAAGTAGGCAATGAATTGAATCACAAAGTTCAGGATGACCAGGCCAACGCCCAGAAGCACCGGCACTCCTCGGTATACGGCCAGTTTTTCCACCAGCTGTTCCATTTTGCTTCCTCCCGTGCTTAGGATGGGTTCAGATCGGTTATACCCTGTTGCCGGTTCCCCAGGGAGGGGTCCAGTTCAACCGCTTTGTTCAGGTCGCGGCTGGCCCGGTCGTATTCCCCTTTGCTTCCGTAGGCCAGGCCCCGGTTGTAGTAGGCGATGGCCAAGTTGGGGTCTAGGGCGATTGCCCGGTCTAGGTCCTGGATGGCTTGCTCGTATTCGCCCAGCTTTTCGTGGGCCGCGCCCCGTTCGGCCAGGGCGATGGCCATGCCGGGGTCCAGCTCCAGGGCCTGGTCCAGGTCCTCAATGGCCCGCCGGTACTCTCTGGCGGCGGCGCGGGCTACACCGCGGGCATAGTATGCCTCGGCGTTTTTGGGGTCTAGTTCAATGGCCTGCCCATAGTCGGCGATGGCTTGCCAGTGTTCCCCTTTGGCCATGTAAACGTCGCCTCTGGCCATAAAGGCCGGGGCAAAGAGAGGGTCCATTTCAATCACGTAGGATAGGTCGGCCAGGGCCTCATCGTACATTTCCAGTTGGTAGCGGACCAGCCCTCGTTGGTAAAATCCCTCGTACCGTTCCGGAGCCAGCATACAGCCTTTGTCCAAATCGTTCAAGGCCCATTGGGAATCGCCCTGGGCGGCGCGGGCTACTCCTCGCGCCGTGTAGGCTCCGGCGTGCTCTGGGTTGAACACCAGGGCTTGGTTTTGGTCTTGGATGGCCTTGTCGTATTCGCCGGATTTGGCGTAAAGCAGCCCTCGCCGGTAATAGGCTTCGGCGAATTCGGGGTCTAGGCGTAGGGCGCGGCTATAGTCCTCCATGGCACGTTTGTCTTCCCCCAGGGCTTCGCGGACCAGCCCGCGGTAGAGGTAGGCCCAGGGGTGTTCTTCCAGTTTCAGGGCGGCGTCCAGGTCTTGCAGGGCTGCCTGGTGGCGGCCCAGGACATGGTTGACTACGGCATGGTTGATGAGGGCTTCTGGGTCGTTGGGAACCAGGGAGATGGCCGCACTGTAGTGGGTGAGGGCACGTTCGTATTGTTCCAGGCGGAAGCAGGCGTTGCCCAGGCGCACCAGTTCGTCGGCGTGCTGTTGGAGTTGAAGCGCGCTTTGGCCCCGACGCCGGGTCACGGAGCTGACCATTTCGATCCGCTCCAATTGGGAAATGCTCTGCCGCCATTCGCTGCGGGCTTCGGGGGAGGGGCGGGGGGCGTCAAGGGTGAGCAGTTTTCCCATGCTCAAGCCGCTGGCCCGCTGGAGCTCCTCAAATTTGGCCCAAAGGCGCGTTTTTTCCTCGCGGATCAATCCTTCTCGCAACTCCAACTCGGAGCGAAGGGCACGTCGCTCATCTTTGAGGAGTGCGATCTCTTGGTTCAGCACTTCTATTTCGCGGGCGTGCAGTCGGTCTAGGCGGCTTAGTTGGCGTTCTACCGCGCTGCTCCTGCGCCCCAGGTTCAAAGCCCAGATCAACTCAATGATGGCGACCAGTAGCATGACGGCAATCGGTCCCCAGCGGCCAATGTCCAGGTCCACGGTCAGGTAGTGAACCCAGGCTTTGAGCAGCAGGGGGTGTGGCATCCAGGGGGCGATGACCGGCCAGAAGTAGGCGGCCAGTGCGATCAGGATCGCCACGATTATCAGGATTGCCAGCAAAATCCACGCACCTTTTCCCATTTGTTTTGCTCCCTTTTTATAAGTGTCGCAGCGAGGCGGAGAACGCCGCCTCTGTGTCACGTTCCTGTGCCTTTGCCACTCTGTAGGGTTGGAAGGCATCCAACCAGCGACGGGGGATGCGCCCTGTCAGGACCATGCCGGTTTCGCGGTGGGCCGTCGCGGTCACGGTCCCTTGCTCGTGAAAGAGGGCGGCCAGGTCGCCTCGGTCGTAAGGCAGCTGCACGGTGATCTCGGCCATTTCGGCGGTCAGGATCTCTTCTACGCGGGAAAGCAAAAGATCTAGCCCCAGTTTTTCGGCGGCAGAGATGGGCACATAGCCCTCAACGTCACGGGCGGCTGCGGGCAGGTCTGCTGCCAGTGCTTCTGCTGCCGTTGGGTCTGCCAATCGGTCAATTTTGTTAAGGGCCAACAGGATGGGTCGGTCCAGCACGCCCAGGTCATCCAATGTTTCCATGACCGTTTCGCACTGTTGGCCTGCTTGGGGGTGGGTGATGTCCACCACATGGAGGATCATGTCCGCTTCGTTGATCTCTTCCAGGGTGGCCCGGAAGGCGGCTATCAGGTCGGTGGGCAGTTTTTGGATGAACCCTACCGTGTCTGTGAACAGGGCTTCGCGGCCTGTGGGCAAGGCCACCCGCCGCGTTGTCGGGTCCAGGGTGGCAAAGAGTTTGTCCTCGGCCAATACTTCTGCCCCGGAAAGGGCGTTGAGGAGGGTGGATTTTCCCGCGTTGGTGTAGCCGACGATGGCGACGACCGGCATGGCCGCCCGTTTGCGTTGACGGCGGTGTAGCTCCCGGTGGCGACGCACCCCTTCCAGTTCGGCCTTGATGTGGGCGATGCGGCGGTTGATCTCCCGCCGGTCTATTTCCAACTGGGTTTCACCCGGCCCGCGCAGACCGACACCGCCGCTCCCGCCGCGTGCTGCGCCGCCTCCTGCTTGGCGGGCCAGGTGGGTCCAAGCCCGTGTCAACCGGGGCAGGCGGTATTGGTACTGGGCCAGTTCGACTTGGAGCTGCCCTTCGCGGGTATGGGCATGTTGGGCAAAGATGTCCAGGATCAGGCCGGTGCGGTCCAGGATTTTGATCTCTTCGCCCAGGGCTTCCTCCAGGTTCCGCAGTTGGCGAGGTGTCAGTTCGTCATCAAATAGAACGACGTTGCATTCCAGATCCCGGCACAGTTCGCCCAGTTCTTTGACCTTGCCCGAACCGACCAGGGTGGCGGCGTTGGGCCGGTCCAGTCGCTGCCACGTCTGACCGACGACCTGCAGGCCGGCGGTGGTAGCCAGCTGGGCCAACTCGGCCAGTGAGTCGTGGACATCCCATCTGTTTCGCCGGTTTTTCAGCTGGATACCGACGAGTAAAGCGCGTTCGGCAGCGGGTTCTGTCTCGATCAAAGGTGCTCCTGGTTACCAAAAGACCGATTGGGTCAGACGGTCCATCGCTTGGCGGATGCGGTCTGTGGCCATGCTCAGGCTGATGCGTAAGTAGCCGTTTCCCTGGGAGCCGAAAACGGTGCCCGGTGTGATGCTGACGCCCACTTCTTCCAATAAGCGGGCTGCGAATTCTTCGGAGGTAAAGCCGGTGGGCGTTTCGGCCCAGATGTATAAACTGGCTTTTGACTTCCTCGCCCGGATTCCTACGCTTTGTAGGGCGTCTAGGATCAGGTCTCGGCGTTGGCGGTAGATCTCGTTGCGTTCCCGGAGCCAGGATTGATCGCCGCCGAGAGCTGCTATAGCCGCGTTTTGGATGGGGCGGAAGATGCCCGAATCGATGTTGGTCTTGGTGCGGGAGAGGGCGTCCACGGCGGTTGGGTTTCCCACGGCCATCCCCACCCGCCAACCGGCCATGTTGTAGGCTTTGGAAAGGGAGTTGAATTCAACGGCGACTTCTATCGCTTCCGGTATTTGGAGGAGGCTAGGGGCGGTATAGCCGTCAAAGGTGATGTCGCAGTAGGGGTTGTCGTGGCAGATCAGGAGGTCGTATTGCCGGGCAAAGGCAACCGCCTCTGCAAAAAAGTCCAATGTTGCCGTGGCGCCGGTGGGGTTGTTGGGGTAGTTCAGCCACAGGATTTTGGCCCGGCGGGCTGCTTCCTCCGGGATGGCGTCCAGATCGGGCAGGAAGTCGCGCTCGGCCAAGAGGGGGAAGAAGATAGGTTCACCACCGGCCAACAGGGTGCCCGTCGTGTAGGGCAGGTAACTCGGATCGGGCACCAGGGCTGCGTCGCCGGGGTCTATGAAGGACAAAGCCATGTTGACGATTCCCTCTTTGGAGCCGATCAGGGGGACGACGTGCCGATCCGGGTCCAGTTGGACACCGAATCGCCGGGCGTAATAGTCTGCTATGGCCCGGCGCAAGGCCGGAATGCCGTAGTATCCCCCGTAACCGTGGAGATCCGGTTGGTGGGCCGAACGGCAAAGGGCGTCAATGATAAAATCGGCGGGGGGCAGGTCCGGGCTGCCGATATCCAGGCGGATGATGTCCATGCCCTGGGCTTGCAGCTCGCGGATGCGCCGCCCCAGTTGGGCAAAGGGGTAAGGCGGCAGGCTTTGGATGCGATTGGCGATCTTCATAGTTGCTCCTCGGTCTTGGTTTTTTCTTCCCGGCCCTGAAAGTCTCCCCATGCGGAGCGGACCGGCAGTAGGATGTGAAAGTGGCTGCCGGGGCATTTGACCGGATCGTAGCCCGTGCTTTCCACCCAGATCCGTCCGCCGTGGGCTTCGACGATGCCCTTGGCAATGGCCAGGCCAAGCCCCGGCCCACCTCCCATGAAGCGGGTTTTGCTGCTGGAGTGGAGGTCAGGGCTTTCCACACGGTAGAATTTGTCAAAGATATGCTCTTGTTCGTCCAGGTCAATGCCCACGCCGGTATCGGAGATGACGATCTCTACGAAATCGGGTTGGCCGTTTTGGGAAGGGATGTGGCGGGCCGAAACGCGGACGTGGCCCCCATCGGGAGTGTACTTGATGGCGTTGCCGATGATGTTGCTCAGCATCTGGTGCAGGCGCAGGGCGTCGGCTTCAATGTAGGGGAGGTCGCTGCAATCTTCAATTTCAACCGCTACATCCCGGTCGTGGGCTGCTTCCAGTTGATCCCGACAGGCCATTTCAATGACGTTGGGAAGGGAGGTCAGCTCCAGGTTGAGGGTCAAGATTTCGGTGTCGATCAGGGAGACATCTATGATGTCTTCAATGATCACCCGCAGGCGGTCCGCTCCTTTGACGATGCCCTGGATCTGGCGGCGCAGCATGTCGGGGGGCATGTTTTGGATGTCCCCTTCGGCCAGCATCTCGGCGTAACCCTGGATGAGGGTGAGAGGGGTTTTGAGCTCGTGGGCGGCGATGGCGACAAAGTCCGACTTTTTCTTGTCCAGTTTTGCCATTTCCCGGTTCAGGCGGGCCAGTTCTTCGGTCCGCTCCCGCACGCGCTGGTCCAAGTGGCGGTTCAGTTCAACCAGTTCTTCGTACAGGCGGGTGTTGTGCAGGGCGACACCGGCCTGGTCGGCGACCGATTGGACCATTTCTATCACGGCGGTCTCAAAGGGGCGATCCTGGGCCAAGCGGTCCACCGTGATCACGCCGACGGGTTGGTCTTCCCCTTGGAGGGGAACGGCCAGCAGTGAACGTTGGGGGAAGAGAGGGGCCAGCACGTCGTCGGTGGTGTCCACTCGGTTGGCGATCTGTAGCTGGCGGGTGCGGAAGGCCCGTGTGACGATGGAGCGGTCCTGCTCAACCGAAAGGTAGGCGTCGCGGAGTTGATCGGCTTCGATGCCTTGAACCATCGCTACGGCCAGTTCCCGTGCTTCTTTGTCCGCCAGCCACACGGCACAGCGGTCAATTTGGGAGACGGAGGTCAGGTTTTCGGCCACGGCGGCCAGGACCTGTTTGAGGTCCAGGGTGGAGCTGATGGCCCGCGAGACGTTGTAGAGGATGCGCAAACGGGCCAATGCCCGGTCCGCTTCTTCTGTGGCAATGGCCAGACGGCGGGTCATGAATTCTGCCGTCATCAGCCGTTCGGAGAGCAGTTTACGGCTGGCGCGGGTAAAGGCCCGGCTCAGCAGCCGGAAGCAGCGATTGAAGGTCGGCTCCAGCAGGTACATGCGGCTGAGGGCTGCTTCTGCCGAGTGGGTCTGCACCAAACGGTCCCAGATCAGCCCTTTGAGTAGGAAAAAGATGTCCAGCGTTTCTTCCAACTGGAACTCTTGGCTGACGCGGGTGGCGGCGATCCGTTCAATCGTTTCGACCAAAGGGGTCTCACTATCCTGCTCCACGGCCTGGACGAAGGCGTGGTAAAAGTCGGTAAAGAATTGCCGTTCCAGCTCCCTGGTTGTCAGTTGTCGGTCCCGTTCGCCGCCCTGGGTGCGGACCAGTTTGATCCAGTCGGGGGCGATGTTCCGTTCGTTTTGACGCAGCCAGGCAGCAACTCGGTCTCTCATCTTGGATCACCCCCTTGCTTCCTTTGTGCTCAAGATGCTTTCGACGCTGCTGACCAGCTGCTTGGGACCGAAGGGTTTGACGATATAGTCGTCTACCCCGGCGATGTGCAGGCCGAGAACCCGGTCAATGCCCTGGGCTTTGGCCGTGACGATGATGACGGGGATGTCTTTGAGCTTTTCGTGCGCTCTGATCTGGCGGTAGACTTCCCAACCGTCTACATCGGGCATCATCAGGTCTAGCAGGATCAGGTCCGGAGGATCGGTTTGTATCGCTTCCAGGCCTTCGCGCCCGCCTACTGCGCCTTTGACTTCGTATCCGCGTCGTTCCAGGATCAAGCGGATCAGGTCGATCATTTCCGGCGAGTCTTCAATGCACAAAACCTGTTTCTTAGACATGGGTCCCCTCCCGGCGGGGCCTAAGAGTGTCGCTACCCCTTCCGCACCGCAGAGACGAAGGGTTTCCTCCGATCTCGGTGGATTCTACAGCCGCTTTAGTAATCCCGTGCCTTTTCCTCCCCCCGCAGAACGCGCAATCCTCCTTGGGCCAAAGCCAGCATTTCATTCTCACCCGGATAGACCATGATCGGTGCGATCCATTCTACCCGCTCCCGAATCCAGTTCAGCAACATTTTAGAATGGGCGACACCGCCGGTGATGACGATGGCGTCTACTTCTCCTTTGAGTACGGTCGCCATGCTGCCGATTTCTTTGGCGATCTGGTAGGCCATGGCTTCATAGATGAGGCGGGCATGGTCATCCCCGGCGGCAATGCGCTGTTCAACTTCAATGGCACTGTTGGTTCCCAGATGGGCCACCAAGCCTCCTTGACCGGCCAGTTTTCTGAACATCTGCTCGTAGGTCAGGTTCAAGCCTTCGTAAGGGCGGACGCCAAAGCACATGCGCACTACGTCGCCCACGGGAAGCCCGCCGGCCCGTTCGGGGGCAAAGGGGCCGGTTCCGTCCAGTGCTTGGTTGACGTCTATCATGCGCCCCTTGCGGTGGGCTGTGACGGAGATGCCACCCCCCATGTGGACGACGACCAGGTTGAGGTCGGTGTAGGGTTTACCCAGGTCCTGAGCGGCTCGGCGGGCTGTGGCTTTGAGGTTCAAGGCGTGGGAAAGGCTTTTGCGCTCAATTTCCGGCAGGCCGGAGATGCGGGCCAGGTCTTCGAATTCGTCTACGCATACCGGATCCACGATAAAGGCCGGGATACCGGCCTGTTCGGCGATTTCGGCGGCCAGAATCCCCCCCAGGCTGGAGGCGTGTTCCCGTTCTTTGTGACGATCTCGCAGTTCGGCCAGCATTCGTTCGTTGACACGATAGGTCCCGCTGGGGATGGGGCGCAACATGCCGCCTCGCCCGACCACTGCCGATAGGGAATCCAACGGGATTCCTTTTTCTTGCAGGAGGTTGAGGATGGCCTGAAGCCGAAAGTCGTGCTGATCTAGGATGTGTTGGAAGCGGGAGATTTCCTCGCTGGAGTGGTGCAAGGTTTCGATGAATACGGGATGTTCATCTTCAAAGACGGCGACTTTGGTTGATGTTGAGCCGGGATTGATGATCAGCTGCCGATACATCGTATTCCTCAGAGTATGGTTTCAGGCATAGTGTACCACAGGTGAAGCGAGTTGGCAACTTGGGTTGCCTCGGCTAGAGGGGGCGCACGACTATCTGTAGGCCCAAGACATCACCCAGGAAGCGGCCTTTTTTCTCCCCGGCCCAAATTTCGGAGCTGCACCCTAAGGGGCAATCCACCGCTACGATCAGCCGGTTGCCGTCCGATTGGACGTCTAGGTTCCGTACGGCGTTTGTATGGCTCCGGTCCAGGCCGTCGGCCAGGCGGAGGAGCGCGCCCAAAACGGTGACGGCCTCCCGGTCGGTCGGCTGCAGGGCGGCAAAGCCTTTGTGTTTCCGTTTGGGCCTGGCCCCCCGATGATAGCGGGCAATGTTGGCAACGATCCGCTTTTGACGTTCTGTCAGGCCGGGGAGATGGGCTTGCATGATGAGCCGGTAGGAGGTTTTGTGATGCCCCCGATAGCCTTCTACGTAACCGATGTCGTGCAACAGCCCGGCGTAGTAGAGCAGGTCGCGGTATTCATCGTCCAAGCCGTGCAGTTCTGTTGTGAGATCAAACAGATGCACGGCCAATTCTGCGTCCTGGCGGGCGTGGTCCTCTTCAAACCCCAGACGGCGGCCCAGGGCCAAGCAGGCGGCGGTGATCCTATCGTCCATCGTCCCTCTTCCTTTCCGGTTGTGGTTGCATTGTAGCCCCTCTTGGGGCGGCTGTCAAGCCTTTTGGCGGGCAAAACGGCCGGAGGCAAACACATTGTCGTTCCTGCTGTCGGCTGCATTGCGGAACCGCCGCCGGTGGTGAGAGAAATCGCATTTCAGGCAGGCCGGGGGGTTGTCCAGGGTCGCAAAATCGGCGAACCGTTCGGGGGAAAGGCGTGCCGGGAACGCCAAGGCCCGCTTCACCGGGGCGTTCGGTTCTCCCGGTGCGTTTCGCACCCGGCGGCGGACCGGGCGGTGGTACTGGTCACAGAGGCGGTCCAGGCGGCCTCGTCGCGCCGTTCCAGGACGAGCCGGAATGATTCATGGCAAGGACCGGGATCGTGGGCCGCCGGTGCCGCACCATCGCTGTAGGGCGCAGCCGACGCCGACCGCGCAGGCGGTCGGCAGGCCGGAGGCCCGAAAGGAGCGACTTGAGTCGCCGCCGCGCCGCTGTAGTTGCTGTAGTTGCCTGCACATGCAATCCGGGATGTACATAAAGAGCAGGTTCCCGCCGCAATGGGCGGGAACCTGCCCTGTCCTGAGCACCCTCGGCGCGATTCGAACGCGCGGCCTTCTCCTCCGCAGAGAAGTGTCTCATTCACTCCCACAGCGATAGCTGGAGTGCCTCGAACAGATGATCTGCAGGCGATACTCGA
>Ga0256914_1000312_pt1 | contig 47166 bp, 34 predicted proteins | sample HulkmetaG_FD_191571 | JGI IMG/M metagenome (GOLD analysis project Ga0256914, IMG submission 191571) | Hydrothermal chimney microbial communities from Main Endeavour vent field at the Juan de Fuca Ridge, Pacific Ocean - Hulk | ecosystem: Environmental > Aquatic > Marine > Hydrothermal vents ...
GTGTTTTGACCCGGCGAGGTGACCAGCGAGGTCTTTTGTAGGCGGCGGTGGTTCGTATTTCTCGGTGAGATGCGTTTGGTAGGAGGTTCACACGGGGACACGGAGAACACAGGGATTGGTTCGGTTCCCTCCGCCGCCTGTCTCAGCCCTTGCCTTTCGCTTCTCCCCCGCATGAGTGCTTCCTCGCGTTTGGAACCCTCACCCGTGCCCGTGGTAGAATACAGCGCATTGCGATTCTACCCTGAGGAGGCAGGTTTATGCGCGTACCCCTTTCCTGGCTCAAGGACTACGTGGACATTACCCTGCCAGATGAAGAACTGGCAGAGCGATTGACCCTGGCCGGGCTCGAAGTGACCCGCATCGAGCGTGTAGGCGACTGGTGGGATCGAGAACGCATTCGGGTAGGAGAAATCCTCAAGGTCGAAAAACACCCCAACGCGGATCGCCTTGTCCTGGCAACTGTGGATTACGGAGGGGACGCACCGTTGACCGTGGTCACTGGCGCGCCCAATCTCTTCCCCTACATTGGCGTAGAACGCCCCGGGTTGAAAGTGGCCTTCGCTTTGGCCGGCGCCCGCTTAATTGACCCCTACGACCCCGAGCGGAAAATGAAAAAACTCAAGGCCACCAAAATCCGGGGCATCCGATCAGAGGGCATGGTGTGCTCAGAACGAGAACTGGGCCTGTCCGACGAACACGAAGGCATCCTCATCCTGCCCGAAGACGCGCCAGTGGGAATGCCTCTGGCTGACTACCTGGGCGACACCGTTATTGAATTTGACATCACACCGAACATGGCCCGCTGCCTGAGCATGACCGGCGTCGCCCGGGAAGTCCACGCGGTAACCAGGGCTCCCCTTCACATTGAAATGCCCACCATGCAAGACACCGGTCTTCCCCCCGCATCTGACCTGGTGGACGTGGTCATTGAAGATACCGACCTCTGTCATCGCTACGCGGCAACGGTCATTCACAACGTGAACATTGGCCCCTCCCCCTTCTGGATGCAACGGCGGCTGACCATGGCAGGAATGCGCCCCATCAACAACATCGTGGACATTACCAACTACGTGATGCTGGAGTGGGGCCAACCCCTGCACGCGTTTGACTACGATAAACTGGTGGAACGAGCCGGAGGAGGTAAGCCGACTATTATTGTGCGCCGTGCCAAACCCGGGGAGCGTCTCCGCACCCTGGATGGCGTGGAGCGGGAATTGGACCCGGATATGCTCCTCATCTGTGACACGAAGGGCCCTATTGCTATTGCCGGCGTTATGGGTGGGGAAGAAACCGAAGTCACCGAAAACACGCGCACCATCCTCCTGGAATCCGCGAACTTCGATTACATCAACAACCGCCGGACCGCGCAGAAACTCAAATTGCCCTCAGAGGCCAGTCGGCGCTTCTCCCGCGGCATTCCCGAGGAAATGGTACCCGTGGCTGCTCGGCGAGCATCCGAACTCATGCGGACCCTGGCCGGGGGAACCATTGCCCAGGGCATTGTGGATAACTATCCGGTAAAACAGGAACGCATCGAAATAACCATTGCCGCGCGGGACATCAAACGGCAGTTGGGTGTGGAAATTCCTGTGGATGACATTGTGGACATCCTGCGTCGTCTGGATTTCCAGGTCACCGAACCGACCATCAAAAGCGAGGCGGCTCCCATCCACCTGGTAGTGCCCTGGCACCGCCTGGACGTGCGCATTCCCGCGGACATTGTGGAGGAAGTGGCGCGAATATGGGGGTACGATCGCATTCCCGAAACACTGATGAGCGACGAATTGCCTCCCCAACGGCGGAATTGGCCCCTGGAGACTCGGGAACGCATACGGGACATCCTGGTGGCGGCCGGGCTCCAGGACATCATCCCCTATTCCCTGACCAACCTGGAGAATTGCGCTAAACTGCGGCCGGGCGGACCTCCCCCCAACCCAGAGGAGTACATCCGTCTGGCCAACCCCTTGACCGTAGAACGAAGCGTAATGCGCCGTACCGTATTAGTCAGTCTGCTGGAGACCCTGGCCTTCAACCAACGGTTTACGGACCGCCAGGCCATCTTTGAGATAGGGCGGGTGTACCTGCCCAAGCCCGGCGCCTCCCGTCCTGAGGAACCCTACCGCGTTGGCATCGCGCTCATGGGGCCGCGGGAACCGGAAAGTGTTTGGGCGCCCACATCAGATCCCATGGACTTCTACGACCTGAAGGGCGTGGTGGAAGTACTACTGGAACACATCCCCCTGGAAGGGGTAGAATTCCGACCCCTTACTGACCATCCCACCTTTGGTCCTCGGGCCGCGGAGATGGTGTACCAGGGCAAGCGTATTGGGGTCCTGGGGGAGATTCACCCCCTGGTGCGGGAAGCGTTTGACCTGCCTCGGGTACCGGTGTGCGTGGCCGAGATAGAGGTAGACCCCTTTGTAGAGGCCTACCAACACCCGGTCCAACTGCGGCCCATATCCCCCTTCCCGCCCGTGAAGGAGGATTTGGCCTTCGTCGTGGATGAGAACATCCCCGCGGAGACCGTTGCCCAGGCCATCCGGGAAGCGGGCGGGTTCCTGGTGGTGGATGTGGCCCTTTTCGACGTGTACCGCGGGCCGAACATCCCCCGGGGCAAGAAGAGCCTCGCCTTCCGCGTGACATATCAGGCGCCAGACCGCACACTAAAGGACAAGGACGTGGAACGCATTCGAACACGCATCGTGAAGACGCTGGAAAAGCAGTTGGGCGCTCAACTACGAGCGTAAACCGTTTGGGGAAGATCCTGAAAGGTGGGGAACAAGAAGGGGCGCAGTTTTATGCTGCGCCCCTTTTGATTATCTACAGCATGTGCCGCAATACGTACTGCAAAATACCACCGTGGCGGTAATACTCCACCTCGATGGGCGTGTCCAGGCGCACCTTCACCTGGAACACCTTCTCGTTACCCTCCTCATCCCGAGCGCGCACAGTGACCAACTGTTGAGGCTGGAGGTCATCGTTAAGCCCTTCGATATCGTACACCTCCCGACCTGTCAACCCCAACGTCTCCTTGTTCTCCCCCGGCAGGAACTCCAGCGGGAGCACGCCGACCCCCACCAGGTTGCTGCGGTGGATGCGCTCAAAGGATTCCGCGATGACCGCTTTAATGCCCAGGAGCAGCGTTCCCTTCGCGGCCCAGTCACGGGATGAGCCGGTACCGTATTCCTTGCCCGCGATGACCAGCAAGGGCGTGCCATCCTCCTGGTACTTCATGGCCGCGTCGTAGATGGTCATCTTCTCCCCCGTGGGGAAGTAGATGGTCCATCCCCCTTCGGTGCCGGGCACCAATTGGTTGCGCAGGCGGATGTTCGCGAACGTACCGCGCATCATCACCTCGTGATTGCCACGCCGCGAACCGTAAGTGTTGAAATCTCGCGGGTGCACACCGTGCTCGATGAGGTACTTCCCTGCCGGGCTATCCACGGGAATGGGACCGGCAGGTGAAATGTGGTCGGTGGTCACCGTATCGCCCAGCAGCGCGATGACCCGGGCTCCCCGAATCTCCTGGATGGGAGGCGGCTCCACAGGCATGTCCTTGAAGAAGGGAGGCTCCTGAATGTACGTGGAGTTCGGGTCCCAAGGATACAGGTCCGCATCGGGAACATCCAGCCCTTCCCACAATTCATTGCCCTTGTACACATCCTTGTACTGCTCCTTGAACAGGTCCGGGCGCAGAGTGCGCTGGATGGCTTTGCGGATTTCCTCCTGGGTTGGCCAGATATCCTTCAAGTACACAGGCCGTCCGTTGGGATCGTAGCCAATAGGCTCGTTGTTCATATCGATGTCCATGGTGCCGGCAATGGCGTAAGCCACCACCAGTGGGGGAGATGCCAGGTAATTTGCTCGGGTAAGCGGGTTCACTCGGCCTTCAAAGTTGCGGTTCCCCGAAAGCACGGCTGCCACAATCAGGTCATTTTCCTGAATGGCCTTGGCAATGGGCTCGGGCAAGGGGCCACTGTTGCCGATACAGGTGGTGCACCCAAAGCCGACCACGTGGAAGCGCAGCGCCTCCAGGTAGGGAAGCAGCCCCGCGTCTTCCAGGTACTGGGGCACCACGCGGGATCCGGGCGCCAGACTCGTCTTTACCCACGGCTTGACATCCAGCCCCAGTTCCACAGCCTTCTTAGCCACCAACCCGGCCGCGATCATCACCGAAGGGTTGGACGTGTTGGTGCAGGAGGTGATAGCCGCGATGACCACGGAACCGTCCTTCAGTTCCACTTCCATGCCGTCAAAGTTCACCACTGCCTTCTTGCGGCCGTTGGTGTCACTGGGTTCGCGGCCAAAGGACTTGAGCACCTGGTGGAAGGACGGTTTGGCCTCACGCAAGGGGATGCGATCCTGAGGGCGCTTGGGGCCGGCAATGCTGGGTTCCACAGTGCTCATATCCAACTCCAGCACGTCCGTGTACACCGGATCCGGAGTCTCGTCCGTGCGGAAGAGCCCCTGCTCCTGAGTATATCGGTGGACCAACTCCACGAGTTCCTCGCTGCGCCCTGTGCCGATAAGGTAGCGCAACGTTTCCATGTCCACCGGGAAGAAGCCCACGGTCGCGCCGTACTCCGGCGACATGTTGGAAATGGTTGCTCGGTCGGCCAAACTCAAGTTGGTAATGCCCGGACCAAAGAACTCCACGAACTTCCCCACTACGCCCTTCTGGCGCAACATCTGTGTGATGGTGAGTACCAGGTCCGTCGCGGTTGCACCTTCGGGCAGTTCGCCGGTCAGTTTAAAGCCAATGACGTCTGGAGTGAGCATGTAAAGGGGTTGGCCCAGCATATTGGCCTCGGCTTCAATGCCTCCTACACCCCAGCCCAACACGCCCAACCCCGCGATCATGGTCGTGTGGGAATCCGTGCCCACCAGCGTGTCGGGATAGGCGACCTGTTCACCGCCTTCCTCGCGCAAGTGCACAACCTTGGCCAGGTATTCCAGGTTGACCTGGTGGATGATGCCGGTGTCCGGGGGAACCACGCTGAAGTTGCGGAACGCTCGCTGGGCCCAGCGCAGGAACGCGTAGCGTTCCCGGTTGCGCTCGAACTCCTTCTCCGCGTTGTAGTAAAGGGCGTAAATGGAGCCAAAGTAATCCACCTGAACCGAGTGGTCAATAATCAGATCCGCGCGGATGTACGGGTTGATTTTGGCGGGATCGCCGCCCAGCCGCTTCATTGCATCCCGCATCGCGGCCAGATCCACCACTGCCGGGACACCTGTGAAGTCCTGGAGGACAACGCGGGCCGGCATGTACGGGATGTCAGGGCGCTTTTCTGCCTGGGGCTTCCACTGGGCCAGCGCTACTACATCGTCTTCGGTGACGATCTTCCCATCCACGTGACGGAGCAGGTTCTCCAAGAGGATTTTGATGGTGAAGGGTAGTTTGGATACCTCAGCAATCCCCTGATCCTCCAGCACGTGGATATTGTACATGTACGCGGGACCACTTCCGGTGTCGAACTGCACCCGCGCCCCAAAGGGATTGTGCCTGTTGTTCATACTATGCCTCCTCTATGTTCCGTCAGTATCGTGTCGTACACGATGGGGAACGTTATCTTTTCACAAGTCCATCGGGAATTGTACCAAACAAGGAAGGAAAGTTCGGAAAATTTGGGGATGACTTGCGGTCCTGGGGCGTAAAGAGGGGGCGATTCTTGACGGGGGGTAGAAAAAAGCGTAGGCTATCCTGGGGCGACCAAGCGAGAACGGCGACGGAAGAGGAGAGAGATTTCCCGGCCACGCGTGCCCGACAAGGGGAATCGCGCGCGGTTTAGGGGCACGGACATGGAGACTATTGCCCACCGGCCTGCTGAATTCACACTGCCTGACAAATATCGCTCTGATAAGCGAGGACCGGTCCGCTGGATCCTTTCTCACGTGCGGCGGTACTGGTATTTGGTTTTGTTGATGCTGATAGGGGCCCTGGGCAACGCGGCCCTGGCTGCCCTGGTTCCCCTCCTGACTGGCAAAGCATTTAACGCCATTGTAGCCCGCCCTCCCCGCATGGCCGAACTTCTACCCATTGCACTGCTCATCGTGGTGAGCCAGTTGGTGCGCAGCGCGCTGCAATGGGGGCGAAACGCGGGCGCGGAGTTGATTGCCCAGCGCATGGAGCGGGATATCCGTGACGAACTCTACATTAATCTCCTGGGCAAGAGCATGACCTTTCACGACATGCAGTCCGTGGGGGAAACAATGGCCCGGGCCACGAACGACGTTCGGGAGATCAACTTGATGTTCAGCCCAGGGGTTAACTTGGTCATTGGTTCCGCGAACTTCATGTTCATGCCCTTACTCCTGGCACCGCGCTATCACTGGTCCCTTATTCTCACTCCGGCCCTCTTCCTCATCACCTACGTCATCGCGCTGGCCCAGTACCTGCACGAATTGAGCCCGATTACCACGCAGGTGCGCGAGCGCTTTGGGGTGATGACCACGCACCTCTCAGAGGTGTTGGACGGCATAGAGACGGTCAAGGGCACGGCCCAGGAGGACCGGGAAGTGCGCGTATTTCGGAAGTTAGCCCAGAAGTTCCGCGACGCGTACGTCCAGCAGGGGGATGTGGAGGCTCGGTTCCTGCCCTTGCTCCTCCTGGGCGTTGCGATCGCCACAGGATTCTTCCACGCGATTTACCTGTTTCACGCGGGGCTCATTGACGTTGGTGCGGTGGTGGCTTACGTGGGCCTGCTTCAATTGTTCCGTTTCCCCACCTTTGTGTCCCTGTTCGCCTACTCCCGTATCTCCTCTGGCCTGGCCGCGGCGCGACGCATTCTGGAATTGATGAACACGGAGACTCACCTGGATCAGAATGTGGCGGGCTACGCGGGGAAGATGCGGGGCGAGGTGGAATTCCGACACGTGACCTTTGCCTATCCTGGCGGCCAACCTGTGCTGCAGGACATCACCTTCCACGTGAAGCCCGGTATGCGGGTGGCCCTGGTGGGGCAGACGGGCGCGGGCAAGACGACGTTGGTCAAACTCATTAACCGCCTCTACGACGTGAACGAAGGTCAAGTGCTGGTGGACGGTGTGGACGTGCGGGAGTGGAACCTGGAATCCCTGCGCCGCCAGATCTCCATCATCGAGCAGGACATTTTCCTGTTCTCGCGCACGATTCGGGAGAACATCGCGTTTGGCAAGCCCGACGCCACCATGGAGGAAATTGTGGCCGCGGCCAAGGCTGCTCAGGCCCACGAGTTCATCATGTCCTTTAAAGACGGGTACGACACAGTCATCGGCGAGCGCGGGGTCACCCTTTCCGGTGGCCAGCGCCAGCGGTTGGCTCTAGCGCGAGCCTTTCTCACTGATCCGGCTATTCTCATCCTGGATGATTCCACCAGCGCAATAGACAGCGCGACCGAGGACAAGATTCAGCGGGCCATTTTCACCGCGTCCAAAGGTCGCACCACGTTCATTATCACCCATCGCTTATCACAGATCCGCTGGGCGGACCTCATCATCGTCCTGCGCAAAGGCCGCATCGCGGCTATGGGGAGTCACGAGGAACTCCTCCGGGTATCAGAAACGTACCGCCGCATCTTTGTGCGGGACGAACAGCCTGAAGGAGGTGGGCCTTCTTCGCACGTTTAGGCGCGGAAGAGTACGACCGTCAATACAGTGACCGGGAACTTATCCGGGGCATGGCCGAGTACTTTCGCCCCCAGGTGCGCCGTTTGGCGTTGACTGTGCTCTTCATCGGCATTATCTCCGCGTCGGGCGCGGCACTGCCCATGATCGTGGCTCGCGGGGTGGATGTGATCCGCACTCATCCCACGCCCTGGGCCATTATCCTGTTGGGGATGGCCGTCCTTGCCAGCGGGGTGGTGACCTGGTTGGCGAATTGGGTCCGCCGTCGTCTGACCGTGCGCGCTGTGGGGGATGTGGTTCTGGCACTGCGGGCTACCGCGTTCCAGGCTTCTGTATCCCATGATCTTTCCTTCTATGACAAGTTTTCTTCGGGCCGTATTGTGTCACGCATTGTTTCGGACACGCAGGACTTTGGGGATGTGGTGACCCTGGTCACCGATATTCTGGGCCAGTTCCTGCAGGCCGTTATCCTGGGCGCGGTGCTCATCTCCCTCGATTGGCACCTGACATTGCTTCTGTTCGCGTTCCTGCCCGTGTTGTTCCTGGTTGCCAGCAGTTTGCGGGGGCTGGCTCGGCGGGTAACACAGCAAGGAATGCGGGCGTTGGCCAACGTCAACGCGGCCATCAAGGAGACCATCAGTGGCATTTCTGTGGCCAAGAATTTCCGGCAGGAAGCCCTTATCTACAAGGAGTTTGCGGAAGCGAACCGCCAATCCTACCGGGTCAACGTCTACCGCGGGATTGTGCTCTCGTCCATCTTTCCCATTTTGAACGCGCTGGGCGGCGTGGGGACGGCTATGTTGGTGTACGCGGGAGGCATTAGCACAGTCCAGGGGGTGGTGACCGCGGGCGTTTGGTATCTGTTCATTGAGAGTCTGAACCGGTTTTGGTTCCCGGTCTTGAATCTCTCCGCGTTTTCTGCCCAGGTCCAGGCTGGCCTGTCCGCGGCCGAGCGTGTGTTCGCGTTGATTGACGCCAAGCCCGCGGTGGTCCAGGTAGCACACCGTCCGGTCCCTCGCTTGCGCGGGGACATTCGGATGGAACATGTGTGGTTTCGCTATTCGGAGAAGGAACAGGTGCTCGCGGACTTCAACCTCCACATCCACGCGGGGGAGACTGTAGCCCTGGTGGGCCACACGGGCGCGGGCAAAACATCAGTGGCTCGGTTGATCGCTCGCTTTTATGAGTTCCAGAAGGGCCACATTTTTGTGGATGGTATGGATATTCGCACGCTGGATTTGCGGATGTACCGCCGCCAGTTGGGCATTGTATCCCAAGTGCCCTTTCTTTTTACGGGTACTGTGCTGGATAACATTCGCTACGCGCGGCCAGACGCGACCGAGGAGGAGATCCTGGAACTGGCTCACCGTATTGGAGATGGGGAGTGGCTGGAGACGTTTCCACAGGGGTTGCACACGGAGGTTGGGGAACGGGGAAGCCACCTTTCCATGGGACAGCGGCAGTTGGTCGCGTTGATGCGGGTGCTGGTCCAGCGTCCTGCCATCTTCATTCTGGATGAGGCCACGGCCAGTATTGACCCCTTTACGGAGTGGCAGATCCAACAGGCGTTAAACCTCATCATGTCCGACACCACCAGCATTATCATCGCCCATCGTCTCTTCACCGTCCAGGCCGCGGATCGCATCATTGTCATGCAGCGAGGACGCATTATTGAGGAAGGCAGTCACACCGTGTTGATGGCAAAAGGGGGGCATTACGCGGAACTGTACAACACGTACTTCCGCCATCAGAGTTTGGAATACGTGGAACAGGCTAAGTCCCTGTACGGTGGTTGAGAGGGGGCTGTGTTTTCCCTTTTGGCTGATTTTTGGTAAACTTCAGGTGGGTGAACATGCGTTCACCGCGGTGTTTCGTTCCCCGGGGTACGGGGATGTGCTGTGCCTGTTGGGATGTGTTCCCGCGGTCATGCTCTGAACACTGAACGCACCTTGTCTGAGCAGAAGGATGTACGGAAAGGGGATCCTCCATGCTGAAACAGTGGTTGAAACACGGCCCAGGACAAACTCTGGAGTTCGTTGTGGATGTGGATGTGGACCGGTTGGCAGAGACGTTGGTCGCGTTTGCCAACGCGGACGGTGGGACTGTGGTCGTGGGAGTGGATGAAAAGGGTTCTGTGGTGGGTGTTTCCCTGCCCGACGCTGTGGAGGATGCGTTACGGTTGGCTTTGGCCCGCACGCGACCTATTGTGCGCACGGAGTGGAGTGCAGAGCAAACCCCGCGCGGTTCCGTCATTGTGATCCAGGTGCCGCGCAGCACGGAATTGCACAGTCTGGACGATGGCCGCGTGCTTATCCGCAGCGGGTCGGAGAATAAACCCCTCAGTGGGGATGCCATTCGCCAGTTGGCTGCCACAAAGAGCACCGGGGATTTTGAGGCGGAGGTCGTGCCGGGCGCGACGTTGGACGATCTCAACCCTGACATTATTGAGGAGTACCGTCAGCATTGGGAGGAGAAACAACGCCGTACCTGGTTGGGCACCACCGAGGAACTCCTGCGCGCGGCCGGCGCAATTACCGATGAGGGGGATCCCACAGTGGCTGGTCTGCTCCTCTTTGGCAAGGATCCGCAGTTTTTCCTCCCCCAGGCTGAGTTGGACTTTGTGCGTTTTGAAGGGGTGGACCCCCGTGGGCCGGAGGGTTTACCGGGGTATGGCCGCCGGGAGAAGATTCGTGGCCCCTTGCCGCGCCTTCTGGAACGGGCGTGGGATGTTGTGCGCCAGGAGATGCGGGTGGAAGCAGTAGTACGGGGACTTCAGCGGGAGGAGCGGCTCGAATACCCGCCCTTTGCCGTGCGTGAGGCGCTGGTAAACGCGGTGGCCCACCGAGATTACCGTTTGAGCGGACGCCGTATAGAAGTCCGCATGTTCGATGACCGTTTGGAAGTTACCAGTCCGGGTGGGTTGCCAGGGTACATTACGTTGGACAACATCGTAGAGGAACATTTCAGCCGTAATCCACGCATTGTCAATGGATTGTACCAGTGGGGTTACATTGAGGAATTGGGTTTGGGAATTGATCGCATGATCGAGGATATGCTGGCGGCTGGACATCCTCGTCCTGAATTCAAGGCAACTCCCTATTCTTTCACCGTTATCTTGCGTAATCAGCGCGAGCGGGTTCCGGCTATGTCGCGCCGAGATTGGGGTGTTCCCTTGAATCCGCGCCAACTGAAGGCTTTGCGTTACCTGGAGCGGGAAGGTCGCATCACCAATCGGGAATACCGAGAACTGTGCCCGGATGTGAGTCCGGAAACGCTTCGCTTGGATCTGGCCGATCTGGTTCAAAAGGGCTTGTTGATCAAGGTGGGGGATAAGCGAGGCACGTACTACATTTTGAAATAAGCGGGTTTATCCCAAAATATCCCAAGGATATTTTGGGATAACTTTGGGATAACCTGGGGATAACTTGGGAAATAATCCCCGGGAGAAATCAGAACATTGCTGGGGAATCTCCTCTGGTGCCTCAACGGTGACGGAACGCGATGTAAAATTCCGCGCCCGGCGTATCATCACTGCGGTAAATAACCACACGTGGGACCACTTCGCGTCCGCCCTCTATTAAGACTACTTCAAAGCGACCTGCTGGAGGGTGGAAGATTTCCAGTTTCGCGTTGTACGGGTGATAAAAGCCAAATGCCGGTGAGGGCCGTGTGAAGCCGAATACGTTACTGGTTACCCCTTCTTGAACGACCTTGCCGTTGTGAATCACGCGGACCAAAACGCCGGCTATGGGGGTATCCGCACGGGTGGCCACTTTGACCCAAACGGTCATAATGGGGTTGGTGCTGGGAATGGCCACTGGTCCATACACGCGATCGTACAAAGGCGCGGGCGTTGGGGTCGGGGTTGGCGGTGGTGTGGGCCGCGGGGTGGGTGTGGGCGGCGGAGGCGGAATGTGGGCGACTACGCTGACGCGAGAGGTGTCGTTGTGGGCGGATACGACCCAACTGGCAATCCAGGCTGCTTGTCCGTCCACACAACAGATGTACCACCACTTCCCCGAGGGGTCCTTGCCAATAATGGGAACGGGCGTGCCCTGCAGCAATTGCCCCAATATGGGATACAGGAGCCCCGGCCCGGTGCGCACGTTGACACGAGGACGTTCTACCACAATGTAGGGAGTGGGGGTAGGAGTGGGCGTGGGCGAACGAGGGATGGTCGGCGTGGGAGTTGGGGGGATGTAGGATGTGGCTGTGAACGTGGCTGTAGGAGGAACCGAGGTTGCCGTGGGAGTGATGGTCGGCGTGGGGGTCGGGGTGTGGGTGGGCAGGATGGGATACACCGGGGTGGGGTAAGGGGTGGGAGATGGCGGGGCCACGTACTTGCTAACACACCCCACAAGTACAAGGAGCAAGAGGATGGTGCTGAGTAGGAGGCCCCGCCGCATGGTCGTCTGTATCCTTTGGGTAATCTTTACGAGAGGTAATCCCGTAGTTTGTGACTTCTCTGTGGGTGGCGTAACTTGCGGAGCGCTTTGGCCTCGATTTGGCGGATGCGCTCACGCGTGACGCCGAACATCTGTCCGACTTCCTCCAGGGTGTAGCTCTTTCCGTCCTTTAACCCAAAGCGCAGTTCCAGGACTTCCCGTTCCCGGTCGGAGAGGGCCTTTAATACGTCGGCCATTTGTTCTTTGAGCAACTCCCGGCTGGCCGCATCTCCCGGCGCGGGGAGGGATTCGTCCTCAACAAAGTCGATGAGTGAGGTGTCCTCCTCGTCACCAATGGGCATCTCCAGGGACATGGGTTCCTGGGCAATGCGCAGAATGCGCTGGACTTTCTGCGCGGCCCGGCGAAGTTTACGTTCGATGACCGGGTCCATGGGGAGGCCGGTGTTCAACGCGTGTTCCGCGATCTCCTTCTCGTCCGGTTCCAGGTATCCCATTTCCAGGGCAATTTCCTCGGCCGTGGGTTCCCGGCCGAGGATCTGGGTGAGTTGCCGTTGAATGCGAACCAGTCGGTTGATGGTGTCCACCATGTGGACAGGAATACGGATGGTGCGGGATTGGTCAGCAATGGCGCGACTGATGGCCTGCCGGATCCACCAGGTGGCGTAGGTGCTGAATTTGAATCCCAGGGTTGGGTCGAACTTCTCCACCGCGCGGAGGAGTCCCAGGTTGCCTTCCTGAATCAGGTCGAGGAAGGACATGCCCCGTCCCAAGTAGCGCTTGGCCACGCTGACCACCAGGCGCAGGTTGGCTTGCGCTAATTTGCGCTTGGCTTCTTCGCCTTCCTGGACGATCCGTTCCAGTTCTGCCCGTCGTTGCGGATCCTCCACCCCCGCGTCCAGTTCCTCTTTGGCTTTTCTCGCGGCCTGGATCCGTTTGCCCAGTTCTATTTCCTCTTCCGGCTTGAGAAGTGGGACCTGTCCGATTTCGTGCAGGTACATGCGGACCGGGTCATCGGCGATGCCCGCTTCTTCCCACTCCTTGATGATGTCCTCGACGGGTAGTTGTTTTTCCTCCTCCACGCGGGCTTCCAACTCCTCGTCGTGTTCGATGATGGGAACATCTGCTTCCTGCGCTTCTTCCTCGTGTTCGACGAGCAGAATGTGTTCCTCGTCCGGCGAGACAACGAGGAGGCTGCTGTTGCCCGCGTCGAGTGACTCCTCCTCGACGAGGGGGATGCCGGTCGTGCTCTCCAGGTTGAGGTCTTTATCCAGTTCCAGTTCCAGTTGTTCGTCTTTGGGTTTTTGGGTCCGACGTCGCTTACGTTTGCTCACGGCTCCTACCTATAGCGAAAGTTTTGAAGGTAATGCGTTTCTGTTTTCTGATAGCATTCAGGTGCGTAGATACGGGTTCTGGTGTTTAACCTCTACGTGTTGACGTTCTTAGTGCACTGACATGGCTGCGGGCAACAGGCGTTCTAACTCGTGAATGGCCCGCAGGTGATTACCCAACTTCACCCCGTAGGTGAGAAGTTGGTGATTGTCATTTTGTGCCTGGGCTTCTTCCAACAGAAAGCGCAGTTGGTGCGCTAATTCCCGATGTCGTTTCAGTCGGAAGTGCAGAATTGCCGCTACTGCTTCCTGTCGTGCAATGTGTAGGGGGACATCCGGCATGTTGTGGGCTCGGTTGAGCAACTCCTGCACGTACGCGTGCATGTCTTCTGGTAATTCGGCCAGCACGTCTTCCCCCTCTTTTAGGTTACCACTAACTAGCCGAGTAAGCAACACTTGGAGGATAAGGCGGTGACGTACGTCCTCGAATTCTTCCATGTTCAGGTCGTCCTGCCCCAGACGGTGTAGCGCGTCCCCGATTTCGCCCAGGACAGCCGGTGTGCGCAGGAGCAGGGTGATGATGTACGCTTCCAATGCCCGGCTCTGCTGTGTGGTGTCCACCGCGGTGACTGGCCGCGGGGTCCACGGTTGCGGTTCTGGGGAGGCTTTGCGCCGTGCGCGTCGGGATTGCGGCCGAGTTTTGAAGATGTCCGCGGCCAGGGCCCGTTCGTCCACCCGCAACAGGCGGGCCAGTTGCTGCAGGTAGTGGTCGCGTACTGTGGCGTCGGTGATCTCTTGAATCAGCGGGCTCATTATGCGGACGGCATCCCGCTTGCCCTCGGGGGTGTTCAAGTCCAGGGTGTTCCGAACGTGTTCCAGGTAGAATTCCACTACGGGTAAGGCTTCCTCCACCAGCGTGGCCCACTGCTGGGGGTCCTGGCGGATCAGGTCGTCCGGGTCAAACCCTTCGGGCAAGGTGAGTAACCGGATGTCTACGTCCAGGGACGCTTGAAAGCGCAGGGCTCCAGTGGGCGTGATGAAGGGCTCTACATTGCGGTCCAGTGCCTCTCGCGCTACTTCCACGCCCCGCAGCGCGGCTTTCTGGCCGGCCGTGTCCGCGTCGAGCGCCAGGATGATGTGCTTGGTGTGTCGGGAGAGCAACCGTAGTTGGGTGGCCGTTAACGCGGTGCCCATGGACGCGACCACATTGCGGAAACCGGCCTGGTGCGCGGCGAGGACATCCATGTACCCTTCCACAATGATCACCCGATCCTCGGATCGGATGGTCCGCACAGCCTGGTAATACCCGTACAGGGTTCGACCCTTGTCGAACAGGGGGGTCTGGGGCGAGTTGAGGTACTTGGGTTCCCCGGAACCGATAACCCGTCCCGCGAACGCAATGACGCGGCCTTGCGTGTCGTGGATGGGAATGATGAGGCGGTTGCGGAATCGGTCGTAAGTGCGACCATCCTCGCGGCGGATGATGAGTCCTCCCTGCTCCATTTCTTCTTCTGTGTACCCTAGCCCCGCGAGGTACTTCATCAGCCCATCCCACGCGTCGGGCGCGTAGCCTAGTTGGAACGTGGCGATGATTTCCGCGGAGAGGCCGCGTTGTTTTACGTACTCCCGGGCCACTTTCCCGATGGGACGGCGGTGCAGGTTTTCCTGGTAGTACGCGGTTGCGGCCGCGTGCATGGCCCGCAGGCGCTCTCGCAATTCCCCGCCCTCATCCGGGCCCTGGCGTTGTTCCTCCAGGGGGATGCCGGCCCGCTGGGCTAACATGCGCAACGCTTCTTTGAAATCCACCCCCTCCTTTTTCATCACGAAGGAGAAGATGTCGCCGCCTGTGTTGCACGCGCCAAAGCAGTGCCACGTCTGCGTTTCGGGAAAGACAATGAAGGAAGGGGTCTTTTCCTCGTGGAAAGGGCACAGGGCTTTGTAGTTCTTGCCACTGCGTTGCAGGGAGATATAGGATCCGATGACATCTACGATGTCCAGGCGTGCTTTGATTTCCTCAACTACATCCATCTGCGCCTCTCCCTGGGTGCGTGAACCACACAAGACCTTCCTCAGGTTGCGGGGAGGTTTTAGCGTGTACGACGTTACGGGTCAGATGTCAAGATGTGTTCAGCAGTATGCCGGCGCTCTCCTTGCCCCCTTGTTCGCCCTTCAATTATACGGGAGAGTGCAGGGTTAAGCAACCGACACCGTCCCTTTCCTCAGGGTGATCTTCAAAACTTGACATGCCTAACCCCCCCGACTACGCTTAGCCTGATTTGATGAGCGATTGAGAAAGGATGTGGAGAAAGTTCGGTGGCCCAACCGCCCTACGAGCCTAAATCAACGCGTGTGGTCTTTGTCTCGCGAGTACGATTGAATCCCTACGTGCGCTTGCTGGCTCGAGGCGTTCACGCCGTATCCCCCCGCCTGGAGGTGGGACACACTTACTTTCTCAGCCTCCGCTGGGTCCTCCGCCACGCTCGTTCTTACGATATCCTGCACATTCACTGGATAGAGCACTTGTTCATGGTCCCCCGCACCTGGCAGCGGCGGAAGGGTTTTGTCTCCGTGTTGCTCGCCCTGCTGCTGGCTCGTCTGTTGAAGCGCAAGATTGTGTACACCGTGCATAACCTCAACCAGCACGAAGGCCGTTCTCCCATTCTTAATCGCATCGCCAACGCGGTGATCTTCAAAGTGGCCCACGCGGTCCACGTCCACGACGAGACAGTGGCTCAAGAGGTTTCTCGACGGTATGGCCGACGTCATAATGTTTTCGTGATCCCTCATGGCAGTTACCTGGGCGCTTATCCCAACGAGGTAAATCGGTCCCAAGCGCGTGCCCATTTGCGGTCTTTAGGGATGGACATTGAGGACAACGCGTATGTGTTCCTTTTCCTGGGACAGGTGCGGCCGTACAAGGGCATTGAACTTCTCATCCGCGCGTTTCGCACCCTGGACGCTCCCCATGCTCGCTTGCTGATTGTGGGAAAGGCGGAAGCCCCCGCGTACGCGGATGAGATCCGCGCTCTGGCCGAAGAGGACCCGCGCATTATCACTCATTTGACGTATGTTGCGGATGAGGATTTGCAGTACTTCTTCAACGCGGCTGACGTGTGTGTGCTCCCCTACCGACATATTACCACGTCCGGGGCCGCGTTGCTGGCTTTCACCTTTGGTAAGCCCATTATCGCGCCCGCGTTGGGCCCCTTTGTGGAGTTGGCCGCGGATGGGCGGGGTATGTTGTACGCGCCAGAGGATGAGGTCGGCCTGGCCCAGGCTTTGCGTCGTGCCCTGGCCGGCGAACTGCGCGGGGCCGAATCCGCGGTCACTGCGTTCGCGCGGGCGCACAACTGGACCGCGTTGGCTCGCGAACATGTGCGTGTGTACGAACGCCTCCTCTGCCGGCCCATCCTCCAGGATCGGCCCGAGGTGCCGCCGGTAGTTGTGGCCGGCCGCGATCCTTGGGAGGGCCCGTGGCGCAACCGCCAACAGATTATGTCCCGCCTGGCCCGCCAAACCCCTGTTCTCTACGTGAACCCGCGGCTGTACGCTCGGCGTGTGTGGCGTGGACTTTGGCGCCACGCGGCCTGGCGTCCCCGGTGGGTGCGACCTTTGCCCACCAGCCCGGACTTGCACGTGTTGACGCTGCCTGTGTGGGCATCGCGGGTGGGCCGTTCTTTGGGACGGTGGAGTGACCGCCTGGCTCGGGGAGTGCTACAGCGGGCAGTGACGCGGATGATCCGCTGTTATCCATGGCCTCCTCCGCACCCTCGCCCTGTGTTGTGGTTGACCGCGCCGGATCAGGTGGATTTTCTCGATATGGTCGCGACCTCGGGGGTGGTCTACCATGTGGTGGATGATTACACGGCGTACGAGGCGGATCACATTTCCCCGGAGCGATTGGCCCGCGTGCAAGAGCGTCACGAGTTCCTCCTTCGCGCTGCGGATATGGTTATTTGCACGCACCCGGCCCTGGCAGAAAAGGCGCGCGCGTTCAACTCTCGCGTGCACCTGGTGCCCAACGCGGTGGATTGGCACGCGTTTCAGCGGGCATTGGCGTGTCCCCAATTGCCCGAGGATGTGGCGGCTATTCCACGCCCTCGAGTGGGGTATGTGGGCGTTCTCAACGATAAGATCGACCTGCCTCTGTTGCGTGCGCTGGTGGACGCGCTTTCCGATGTGCACCTGGTGCTGGTGGGGCCCAATCACTTGCGCCACTACGCGGCAGAGTGGGATCTGTTGGACCACCCGCGCGTTCACTGGCTGGGTTTCCGCCCCCCTCAACGCCTGCCCCTCTACATGAAAGGGCTGGATGTGGCGCTTATGCCTTATCGTATTAACCGCTGGACGGCCCATATTGATCCTTTGAAGTTGTACGAGTACTTTGCCGTTGGGATGCCAGTGGTGAGCACGCGAATTCCGGCTGTGCGTTCGGTGGCCCATTTGCTCTATGTGGCCGAGGCGAATGAGTTCCCCCAGGCTGTGCAAAAGGCACTGGCTGAAGAGGATGTTGTGTTGCGGGAACAGCGCCGCGCGTTTGCCCGTCGAAATACGTGGGAACAGCGGGTCGCGCTTATTGCGCGTCTGCTGCAGTCGCTTGGGCAGGATCTTCAGGAAGCCAGATGAAGACTCGGCTTCCCTCCTGGGGGTGACTTTGAACCCACATGCGCCCCCGATGCAGGGTGACAATGCGGTGGGCAATGTACAATCCCAGGCCGGATCCCCGTCGCCGAGTTTTGGTGTGTCCCTGTTGGAAGGGTTGGAATAGGGAAGTGACATCCTTGGTCTCGAACCCTACGCCGGTGTCTTCCACCTCGATGAGCACTCCCTGATCCTGTGCTTCTAGTCGGATGATGATGGTACCGTTGGGCTTGTTGTACTTGATGGCGTTGTCCAGCACGTTCCCCAGGGCTTCCCGGAGCAGGACCCAGTCGCCCAGGATGGGGGGGACCGCTCGCAGGATGGTGAGGACTTTGATCCCGTCCTGGGCCGCGGCGGGCTGGTAGCGGTGGATGACTTCTCGCACCAGCGCGGCAACCTCCACCTGGTTCTGGAACGCGGTGTGGGTCGCCTGGTGGATTCGTTCTATCTGGAGGATCATGTCTGCGAGTTCACGCGCGTTGCGGGTTGCTGCCAGGGCCATCTCGATGTCGTGCCGTTGCTCTGAGGTGAGGGTGGTCCCTTGTTTGGAGAGGGCTGTGAGGAGGTTTTGGATGACCGCTAACGGCGTACGAATGTCGTGGTTAATCATGGAGATGAGGAAGGCCCGCTCCTGGTTGAGGTCCTTTAATTGCTGGTTCGCTTCTGTCAGTTGACGGGCGTATTGTTCCACCTTTTCGTGCAGCAAGGCCAGTTCGTTGTACTGTTGGTTCAATTGCTGCAGGAGCAGGGCAATCTCGGTGTCCTCGCGAATGATGACGAAAAGCCCCTCCGTGGGCGGATAGGCGGTGATGTAAAAGGAGAAGTAGGTGTATTCTGGGGTGGTTTCCGTGGCCAGCGCTATGTAAGGCAGGTGTATTTCGGGCACCTGGCCTTGTCTGACCGCGTGCAATGCGTCCTCCATGCCCACCAGCGCGGGGACGGCCTCCTGGAGGGTCCGACCGGCCCAGGATGCGTTGGAGGTGGCGATGATGGTGTTGGAGTCGTCGGTCACCAGGTAGGTGATTTTGGCCCATTGTAGTGCTTGGTCGGTTAGACTGGACATTTTGTACATGGCCGCCTCGCCTCTACGTGGGAGATGGGGAGGAAGAGGGGGATAGGTGTTCCACAATGTGGGTTGCCAGTGTGAGGAACGCCTTTTCCACGTTCAGACCGGTAAGTGCGCTGGTCACAAAGACGGGTGAGGCGTGTTCTGTGGTCAGTCGGCTTACCTGCGCCTGGATGTCTTCCTCATCGGGGATGAGATCGGCTTTGTTCAGCAGGATGACCTGCGGGGCTTGGGGCATGACGTCGCGGAATGCTCGCGAGTAGTCGCGAAGGCGTTCGAGCGTGGTTGGTCGCGTCAAGTCGGCCACCAGGAGCGCGCCGGCCGATCCTCGATAGTAACTGGCGGACACGGGGGAGAAAGGGGTTCCGCCGGCAAGGTCCCAGATGACCAGGGTAATTTCCCCAGCCCACGGAGCCGGGAGGGCCACGGTTTTCTGGACGATGTGTACTCCAATGGTGGCTTGGTAGTTCTCTTGGAATTCATTGTACACAAATCGTCGAACAACGCTTGTCTTCCCTACTGCGAATTCGCCTAGCAGACATATTTTGTAATGTGTATGGTGCATCTCCATTTCTCCGTGGCGCGATGCAAGCAGTGTTGTTCTACACGGTTGCACAGCAAAAACATTATCACTTTTTTGTTGTTTAGGCCAAGCCAGGCAATACGTTGGGATATTGAGTAAATGTTACCTTTCCTTCACGGGTGAACCCATGGGCCCTGCTCTCCAACGGGCCCCGCGATGTCCACGAAGCCAACATTCGGTTGCCAGGAGGATGTGTGGGGTGTTGGCGTGAAGGTCGCTTGTGGCGTATTTTGCGGGGTGGGCGAGGGTGTAGGGGTCCACGTGGGAGTTGGCGTGAGGTAAGATACGGCTGTGGGCATCAGATGGGCCAGGATGTGGGGTGATGCCCTGTACACGCCCCAACTGCACAGGAAGAGAACCGCCATCAGTGCACCTGTGACAATGGCCAGGCCCAAGGTGGGGGCTCCCCCCTGGGCTGCAGGTTCCCCTGTGTCCTCAAAGGTGAGTAGTTGTTCCAGGTAGGGTTCTATGGCGGACGTGAGGGTGCGGCGCCGTTGGGGGTCGCGGAGATCTTCCTGGTAATGGGTGTAGATTTCCGCCAATACTGACCGCAGGTGATGGTGAGCCTCCTCCGGGGGGACACCAATGCCAACCCAGGCCATGTACACGTCCGGCCCCTCTTCCATGAGTACGGTGTACTTGTCAATTTGCAGTTCGTACACGGTGCCTGGTTCCCCGTTGGCGAAGGTCTCCCGGGCGAAGTTCCGAATGGCCGTTAACAACGCGGCTGTCAGGTGGGGATCCCGCCCAGAAAGGGCGTCCTCCTTTTGGGCCTGGGCGAGGATGAGCCCGCTTTCGTTGTCAATGAGAAAGACCGCGGCCGATTTCCAGGGCAATGCTTCCCGGAGGATGAGTTCTTCCGGGGGGATGCCCCGAATTCGAGCCCAAATGCGTTTGAGGAGGGCTTGCACGCTGGTGGCCTCGCGGAGGCGTTCGTCCACTCGCCGCGCCAGAGCCTGGAAGGCTTCGCGCACGCTGCGTGCGATGAGTGCGCCGATGATGGGCATCAGCGCGGTGATCATGGCGTCGCGATTTTCCTTAATCTGGTACTTTACCGCGTCGGCAATGGCCGGAGCCAGGGCCTCGGCCACCTCCTCCGGGTGTGTACGGCTTCGGTGCGCGATGGCTTCGCTAATGACCGGCTCTATTACGCGGAGGAATTCTCCTGGGTCCTCGATTTTCGCCTTCAGGGCTTCGACTTCCTTTTGTAATTTTTCCAGGACCTCGCGGTCCTGAGCCAGGAGAATTTCTCGCAGGACGTCCAGGTCGGAAGTTTTACGACTCATGTTGATCCAGTAACTCCTGCAGACTTTCGGTGACCGCGCCTCCTTTTATGCGGGATCCCAGTTCAATGAGCAGATCACCCAATGTCTCCTCTGCCACGGTCATCTCTTCCAGGTCCTCGATGCGTTTCTGGAGTCGGGTGTAGAGTTGGTCTATTTGCTTGCGCAGTTCCTGGAGTACATGGCGATGGTTTTGTTCCACTTTGGCCTCGAGCGTGTCCACGCGTTCCCAGAGTTCGTCCAGGATGTCCTTTTGGCGCTTCAGTTCGTCCTCGATGTTGCGGAAGCGACGTTCATATTCCCGCATATGTGTTCCGAACAGGATATCGCGGACGCGGGCAATTTCATCTGCCTGAGTTGGGGGGGTAGTTGCGATTTTCTTCTCTGCAGCCATGAATGTTCCTCCTTGCTGGTTAAAAGTTTTGGGCCCCAATAGGGGATGAGTGCAAAGGGGGATGCAGGGTATTTATCCAATTTTAGGCTCTTAGATGTAGGCTTTTAGGATGCTTGGTGTACCCATGATTGAATTGCTCTTGAACCTGACGTGATTGGAACATCGCGGAACACGACGGATATATGTGTAACACATTATCCTCATAATGCAAAATCGTGCAATTACACGCGTTTCTTAAGCAAGTTCGAAAACAGCCGAAAAGAACACATCTTTTCACATTATTGTTTTTGCTAACATAAAATTGTTTTTACTAACATAAAATCAGCCCCCAAGATGGGGGCTGATTTTGCACGCTTTTCGATGATACTCATTATCCGGGGTGCCGTAAGCAGGTATGGAGTATACTCCCCAGGGTTATTCCAGGAAAATTTCCACGCGTTCCCGTTCTTCCGCGTCCTGGACATCCACTATCTTGCCTATTTCGCCCGTGCTCTTGGCCTGTTCCAGCGCGTGGAGGATTTCATCGGAGATGAATTTGTTGTTGTCCCCTCCTATGGTAATGCGTCCTCCCAGTTTAAGGCCGAATTTCACCAGTTGCCATGGAATGCGGATGTTCACCCGTTGGGTGTTTGAGTCCAGGTCGGTCACCCGAATGCGAAGCCAACGGGGGCCTGGGGCTGGGGTTGTGTCCTTCTCCTCCTGGGAGGACGAGGAGGAGGATTCTAGGGCTTCTAACAACCTTGCTGCCTCTTCTGGGGAGAGGGTCCCGTCCGCGACCATTTCCAGGATCTTCAGGCGTTCTTCACTGCTGTTCATGGTTTCTTCTCCTTCTCTTGGTGTTCAATGTCCGCGCAACCGCTGGATTGCTTCGTCCACGCTGATGCGACCGGCGGCCAGGTCGTCGAGTATGGCCCGTCGATCCGGGGTAGGGGTGGAATCGACGGGAGGACTTTCGGCTTCGTATCCCAGGGCCCGAATGACCGCGAGCAGTCGATTGCGGGCAGTGGGGTAGGAGATGCCCAGGATTTCCTGGACGCGATTTAATTTCCCTTCGGCCCGCAGGAAGATTTCCACGAATTCCTGATGTTCTGGAGAGAGGCGGGCCAACCGCGGTAGGGTGAAGGTGCCTTCCAGGCTGCTACCGCATTGTGCGCACTGCAAGCGCGTCACGTGCAGTTCGTGTCCGCAGACCGGGCATGTGCCGGGTAATGGATACATGTGAGCCTCCCTTTGTTGCACGGATTGGCCAATCCTTGGATATTGTACACCGGGATTTTTAATTTGTCAAGTGCTAAATGAATATTTTTGAAGTACGAATTCATATTCTTGAATCCCCCCTCAGCAACTGCACGCCGCCCCCCTCTCCTCACGCATCAGGCCCGCCGTTTCCAACGGTTGGCTTTGGTGCTACAATGATGCCCTGGAGATATGGTGGCCAGGGGGATATCCCCAGGGAGGAGTTTATGCCCTTCTCTCCGATGTCTTTTTTGGAGAAAATCCGTCGCCAGCGGTGGTATAGACATCAAATTGTCCACGTGGAGCAGATCCCAGGGCGTCACGCCCGCTATGGCTCCCTGGATCACCCCCTGTCTCCTCGCCTGGAACGCGCTCTGAGGCGTTTGGGCATTACCCAACTCTACGTCCACCAGGCCACAGCCATTAACCTGGCCCGCCTGGGACATAATGTTGTGATTACTACGGGGACGGCCAGCGGTAAGACGTTGTGCTATAACGTGCCCGTGTTGGAGGCGTTGGACGAGGACTGGCGGAATCGGGCCCTGTACCTCTATCCCACAAAGGCGTTGGCCCAGGATCAGTTGCGGAACCTGCGAGCCCTGACCCATGAGGAATTCCCCCATGTCCTGTTTGGCACGTACGATGGGGATACACCCACTTCCACTCGGGCCCGCCTGCGCAAGGAAGCCCGTATTATCCTCACTAACCCAGATATGCTTCACGTGGGCATTTTGCCCCACCACACGTTGTGGGCGTCCTTTTTGCGGGGATTGCGCTACGTGGTGATTGATGAAGCCCACACGTACCGGGGCATCTTCGGATCCCAGGTGGCTTTGGTGCTGCGGCGATTGTGGCGCTTGTGTGCCCATTATGGAAGTACCCCCCGGGTCATTGCTACCTCCGCGACCATTGCCAATCCCGCGGATCACATCCGACGCCTGGCAGGTGTGGACGCGGTGGTGGTGGATGAGGACGGCTCCCCCCGGGGCCCCCGAACGTTTGTCTTGTGGAATCCTCCCGTGATTGATCCCCGCCTGAACCTGCGCCGTAGCCCCAATACCGAGGCAACGCACCTCATTGCCGCGTTGATGCAGGAGGGGGTGCGGACCATTGCTTTTACCAAGGCCCGACGCACCGCGGAGTTGATTCTCCGCTATGTGCGCTTTGCTCTGGACCGAATCGCACCCCACCTGCGAGAACGCATCGCGGCTTATCGAGCCGGTTATCACGCGGCAGACCGACGGGAGATAGAGCGACGTCTGTTTTCCGGGGAGTTGCTGGCCGTGGTCGCGACCACCGCGCTGGAGTTGGGCATCGACATCGGGGATATGGATGCCAGCATTCTGGTGGGCTTTCCCGGCACGGTGGCGTCCATGTGGCAACAGGCCGGACGGGCCGGGCGGCGCGGGGATGCGCCCTCTTTTTCCGCACTCATCGCTTACGACGATCCTATGGAGCAGTATTTCATGCGCTATCCCCAGGAGTTGTTCGGGCGTCCGGTGGAGAACGCGCTCATCAACCCGGATAACCCGTATCTCCTGCGCATGCACCTCCCTTGCGCGGCCCGGGAACTCCCCCTGGTTGTGGATCCGCCCGCGGGCTCACGGCTCCTGGACGATGAGCAGTTGTTCGGCCCCAGTTTCCCCCAGGTGATGCGCGATCTGGAGGAACAGGGGATCCTGACTTACCGCGGCCATCGCTGGTATTACATGGGACGTGATTATCCCGCCCGTCGGGTGAGTCTGCGCTCCATTGACGCGGACCGCTTTCTCATTGTCGAGGAGGGGACCGGCCAGGTGATTGAGGAAATCGAGGCGAGTACCGCCGCGCATCGGGCCCATCCCGGCGCGGTGTACTTGCACATGGGGGAGACTTACCTTATCACTCGCTGGTCTGAGGACCGCTCGCGGGCTTATGCCCGGCGGGAGAACCTGGATTATTACACGCAACCCATGGAGTTGCACGATATTCGGGTGGCGCGTTCTTTGGAAAGTCGGACTTTAGGGCAGGTCGTGGCGCACTTCGGTGAGGTCCGGGCATGGACTCAGGTGGTGGGGTACCGGGTGAAGCAGTTGTTCACCGAGGAGGTGCTGGCTATCGAGGAGTTGGATATGCCCCCCACGGTGTTCGATACACGCGGGGTGTGGTGGGTTATGCCACCTTCATGGGAGGCTGAATTCCGGGAGCGCGGTTACGACTTTGCCGGCAGTCTTCACGCCGCGGAGCACGCGTGCATTGCCCTGCTCCCCATGTTTGCCATGTGCGATCGCTGGGATATCGGCGGGGTGAGCACGGTTCGCCATCCGGATACGGGAACACCGCTCATTGCTATTTACGATGGGTTCCCCGGTGGGGTCGGTATTGCTGAGAAGGGCTTTCACCTGCTTGAGGAACTGTGGGAGGCAACATTGCGTCTCATTGAAGGGTGTCCCTGTGAGTCTGGATGCCCCAGTTGCATCCAAAGCCCGAAATGTGGTAACAACAATGAGCCCCTGGATAAGGCGGGATCCATTTACCTGCTACGGAAGTTGCTGGGTAAAACAGCGCCCGAACATCCTTCACCGTGAGGCATTCAATAGGAGGAAGGAGTGAGCCATGAACAGGTGGGTGAGCGTGGTCCTGATAGGGGTGTTGTTGAGCGTCGCGGTGGCGTGCGCTGCCCCTCAGGGAGATGAGTTGACGTACCAGGGTGTGACCGAGGTGACGGTGAAATCTGGCGATTTTGTGCCAGGCACCGGCATTCAGTTTGTGGGACAGACGGAACAGGGCGCGGAAGTGCGCATTGATGGGCAGAAGGTGATCCGGCTTGTGGGGGATGCGCTCAAGTGGGACGGGGAGGTTATGCCTGGGGTGACGTTGTCCGTGAACCTGCGCGTGCTGCACATTTCTTCGGATCGGTTGTTGACTTCGGGGGTGGTGCGGATCCGTTTGAAGGATGTGGAGCCCCGAGCGGCCGACGTGGACAAAAACCGACCAGTACGTTATACTCTCCCTGTCACGTATAAGGTGAACAAGGGGGATCGGATTCCGGGCACCACTATTCGCTTCGTCGGATCCACTGAAGGGAAGGGGGCGACCTTCGAGGGGATTGATGGGTATCCTTATCGGTCCATTGGGGATTCGATTTTGTGGGATGGCCAGTTAATGCCGAATGTGGATTTGCACCTGAATTTGCGGGTGGGGTATTACAATGATTCGTTTTTGCAGGTGCTCGGAACAGCCACTGTAGGATTGTCCCCGTAAATGCAGCGGGGCTTTTCACCGGTTCCCTGCGGAGATGAGGGGTGTGTCATTCGTCGGGATCCTGAAAGGTCCTGGGAAAGAGGAGGGGCGTCATGGCCAAGGTGGCTTTGTTAATTGAGGATTTGTTCCACGAAGCAGAGGGGTTGGTGCCGTATTATCGGCTCCAAGAGGCCGGGTTCCAGGTGGATGTGGTGGGCCCGGAGGCGAAGGTGTACACGTCCAAGTTGGGGTATCCCCTGAAGGCTAATGTGGCTGCTGCAGATGCCCGCGCGGATGAGTATGTGGCCGTGATTATCCCCGGCGGGTACGCTCCTGACCGCCTCCGACGCAGTGACGCGGTGGTGCGTTTTGTGCGGGAGATGAACGAGAAGGGGCGGATTATCGCGGCGATCTGTCACGCGGGCTGGGTTCTGGTTGAGGCGGATGTTCTGCGGGGGCGGCGCTGTACGTCCTTTTTCAGCATTCGTAAGGATTTGGAGAACGCGGGTGCGTTGTGGGAGAACCAACCCGTGGTTGTGGACGGAAATTTGATCACGTCGCGCGGGCCGGATGATTTGCCCGTGTTCCTGAAGACGATTGTGGAGGCGTTGGCGTAAACCATGGGGTCTGTCTCCGAACGATCCCCCCGCACGGTGTGGGCTGTGCGGGGGATTCTTTTGTTGGCGTCTGTGCCGGCGTGGGCGCTCTTAACGTATCCGGGATGGTTCGCGTTTGCAGTGGGGTTTATTCCCTACTTTAACTTGGAGGCGTGGTTGCGCGATCCCTCACTCCTTTGGAGCCCTCCTTATGGGGGGGATCCGGCGGGGGGGCTTTCCCTCCCGGTCCCGGTGGTGGAGGCTGTGGCCGCGGGGATCACGCGCTTGGGGTGGTCTCCTCTGGCCGCGCTGCGTACGGTGATGGTGCTGGCTTTGCTGGGAAGTGTGTGGGGGGTGTTTGTGTGGCAGTCGCGGCGGGTGAAGCCCTGGTCTGCTCTGGCCGCGGCGCTGGTGTGGCTCTACTCGCCGCCTCTTTTGTTCCTCGCGTACCGGCTGGGCCACGTGAGTGTGCTCCTCCTGGGGGGCGTTGTGCCCTGGCTGGTGGCGTTGTTGCAGCCTGCGGGGTCGTCCTGGGGACGCTTTTCCCGCGCGGTAGGGGGTATGGGACTGGTTCTGGCCTGGGCTCCTCTAGCGTTCGGTGGGCGTGGGCTGTCGACATGGTGGGGCGTGGGGCTTGTGGGGGCGTTCTTGGGGACGGTGTGGGTGGCTTCTTGGGTGGACCGTTGGACGTGGGGCGGTCCTTTGCCCGCGTTGGCCGGGGGGGCTGTGGCTGCCTGGGTTGTGTTCTCTCTCGTCGCCCCTCGCTATGTGGATTATAAGCCCCCTGCTCAGCCGGTTAGCCTGTTTTCCCAGGCGCCGGGGGAGGGCGTTGATGTGATTCTCCTGGATGTTCGACGTGAGGGGCCCGTTCGCGCGGGGGAGAGGTTTCACGTGGTGGCGCATTGGCAACCGTTGCGCCCTGTGCAGTCCCAGTGGACGGTGTTTGTGCAGGTGCTGGATGCTCAAAATCAGATATGGGGACAGCAGGATGTGCCGCTGGGCGCGGATCGGGAGGTGTCCTCTATTGGGGTGGGGGAGGTGATTACGGGCACGTATTCGCTTTCTGTGGCCGCGAACGCTCCCGCGGATGTGCGCGTGATCATGGGGGTGTACGATCGTTCGACGATGCAACGGTTTCGCACGTTGGAGGGGTCCGACTATGTCACGCTCCCTTGACCGTGTGTCCCGCCTGGGGTGGGTGGTGCTCCTTCTTCTCTTTATGCTGCCGGCGATTTTGCCTTTCGGACGGCCGGGGTATTTTTGGAATGCGAATGATGCCCGCCACGATGCGTATTTTATCTTCGAGTACGATAGGGCGTTGCAGTACGGGGATCTGTATCCCCGGTGGTTGCCTGATGTGACGTTTGGCTACGGGTATCCGCTGTTCAACATTTACGCGCCTTTGGCGGTTATGGTGGGTGAGGGGTTTCACTTGCTGGGGTTGGGGTTTACCCAGGCGGTGGAGATGGTGTTTGTGGTGAGTGTTGTGCTCTCCGGGTTGATGATGTACGGTTTTTTGTCCGCGTTGCTGAATCCGTGGGCCGCGTTGGTGGGGGCGGTGGCGTATGTGTACGCTCCGTATCATCTTTTGGATATGTATCAGCGCGCGGCTATGGCCGAGTCCTTTGCCTTTGTGTGGATGCCGGCTGTGCTGTGGGGGGTAAGGGCGAGTGTTCACCGTGCCGGCTGGCGTAGTGTGGTGGGGCTCTCTGTCGCGTATGCGGGGTTGATGCTCACGAGTAATTTGGTGGCTGTGATTTTCACGCCCTTTGTAGCGGGGTACGCGCTGGTGGAATTGGCGCGATGGGCCGGCCGTTCGTGGCAGGAGTGGATACGACGGGTTGTACCTCCTCTGGTGGGAGGTGTGGCGGGGCTGGGGTTGAGTGCGTGGTTTTGGGTTCCCGCGCTTTTGGAGTTCAAGTATGTTAATCAGGCGCAGTGGTACGGTGGGTACTACGATTATCACCACCATTTTGTGTACTTTTTCCAGTTGTTTAGCCCTCATTGGGGTTTTGGCATCAGTGTTCCCGGGCCCAATGATGTGATCAGTTATCAAATCGGTGTTGTGGTGTATTTGTTGGCTTTGGGTGGAATTGGGGCGGCGTTTTTGGCGCGGGGAGGGGAGTGGCCGTGGCAGGGCCGTTATTGGGCGGGGGTGGCGTTTTTCGCTACGTTTTTGACGACCGCGGCTTCGGTGTGGTGGTGGGAACATGTGCCTGGGGTGGCGTTTGCGCAGTTTCCGTGGCGTTATTTGATGCTGACGGTGGTGTCCTCCGCGATTCTGGTTGGGGGCGCGCTGGTGTTTCCGTTGCCCTCTGGACGCTGGCGATGGGCTGTGGCCTTTGGGTTGGCTGTTCTGCTGGTGCTGGGATCTGCCGCGTATTTGCGTGTGGAGGTGGTGGAGCCGTTGCCAGAACAGGGGCCGGTGGGGTTGCCGGCGTTGATGCGTTTTCAGGCCAGTGAGGATGAGATGACCGGGGTGACGATCTTCGCTCGGGAGATTCCTCACTGGTCGGGTTTGGCTGAGATTATGGTGCACGGTCAGGATGTTCCCACGCGTGTGGAGTTCGGCCACGTTCAACGGGATCCGGGGTTGGATGTGACGCTCCTGGAGTACCACGGCAGTTGGGAGCGGGTATTGGTGGAGGCGCGCGGTGAGGGACATGTTCTGGTGTTCAATGTGCAGATGTATCCAGGGTGGACTGCTTACATTTACGATGAGCAGGGAAAGCGGTTGGAGCGTGTGCTGTCCTGGCAGGATCTGGGGGTAACAGGCCCGTACGGTTTGGTTTCCGTGCCTCTGCCCCCCGGTCGCCATGTGGTGGAGTTGCGCTTTGCAGATACGTGGCCGCGGCGGGTTGGAAAGGGGGTGTCGTTGGTGACGCTGTTGGGGATGTTGGCGGTTGGCGGGTGGCGTTGTTTCCGTCGCTTTCGCGAGGATGCTGGGGAGTAGGTGCGGGGTCGGTACGCTGTCCTCCTGGTTGGGATGGGTGAGGAGGTGTTCTGCCCGGCCAATGTCTTTTGGTTGGGGAGTGATTTTGTGTTACATTAGGCGTTCTCGGACGTTATTTTACCCTGAGATTGGAGGCGAATGTACCCAGGATGGATAAATTTACTCTCCCTCCCCCAGAAGAGAAGCCCCGTTATGTGGAGCGTATGTTTACTGCTATCAGCCGTCGGTATGATTTGATGAATCGCATTATGACATTTGGGCTCGATACGCTGTGGCGTCGGACGGTGGTGGAGATGTGTGCTTTGCCTCCAGAGGGTTCGTTGTTGGATGTGGCAACCGGTACGGGGGATATTGCTATTGAGGCGCGACGGATGTATCCCCACGCTCACGTTGTGGGGGTGGATTTGACGCAGGCGATGCTGGATGTGGGTCGCGAGAAGGCGTCGTCAAAGGTGCAGTTTGTCCAGGGGGACGCGCTTTCTCTGCCCTTTGCGGATGGGACTTTTGATGCGGTGTGTAGTGGGTTTTTGATGCGCAATGTGCGGGATATTGCCCAGGCGTTCGCGGAGCAACGCCGGGTTACTCGGCCCGGTGGACGGGTGGTGTGTTTGGAGATCACGCATCCCCGCTCGTCTGTGTGGCGGCATGTGTTTCGTTTGTACTTTTTGCATGTGGTGCCGGTGCTGGGGGAGATTATCGGTGGGGCCCGAGATGCGTACACGTATTTGCCCCATTCTACGCTGGCGTTCCCGGATCCGGATGGGCTGGCCGAGATTATGCGGCAGGTTGGGTTGAGGAATGTGCGTTATCACATTCCTATCCCCGGCACGGTGGCTATTCACGTGGGGGAGGTGTGGTGATGCCCCGGTTGGTGGTGGGGATGAGCGGTGCCAGTGGGCAGATTCTGGGCATTCGGCTGCTTCAGGTGCTCCGGGAGCGGGAGGATGTTGAGACGCACTTGGTGATGTCTGCTGCGGCGCGGGCGACGATTGTCCAGGAGACTTCCTGGTCTCCTGATGCGGTGGCGGCGCTTGCGGATGTGGTGTATCGGCCCGAGGATGTGGGGGCGGCTATTGCCAGTGGGTCATTTGCTACGGTGGGGATGATTGTGGTGCCCTGTTCTATTAAGACGTTGTCCGCGGTGGCTCATTCGTACGCGTCGGATCTGTTGACCCGCGCGGCGGATGTGACGTTAAAGGAGGGACGGCCCCTCCTGTTGGTGGTGAGGGAAACACCTTTGCACCTGGGCCATTTGCGCTTGATGGTTCAAGCGGCCGAGGTGGGCGCGATTATTTTCCCCCCTGTGCCCGCGTTCTACGCTCGCCCTCGTTCTCTGGAGGAGGTGGTGGATCATCTGGTGGGACGGATGTTGGCTCGGTTGGGGATCGGGAATGCGTTGTTTCCGGAGTGGCGAGGGATGAGGGGTGAGGGGTGAGGGGTTCGCCAAAAGTGCCTCCATTTTTGGTGTGAATTGCGTAACGGCCCTATAATTTGGGCCTGTAAGCGGCGTGCGGTTGCAACCCGTTAACGACAGTGCGAGGAGGCACGGCATGTTGAATTCCTATGCCGTTGTAGGCGTGTACCTGCTCATTGCGTTGGCATTCCCCTTCGTGGTACTCTATATTGTCAGTTTTCTCCGCCCCAGCAAGCCCAACCCACTGAAGAACTCCACCTATGAGTGCGGTATGGAAACCATCGGCGACACCTGGGTCCAGTTCCGCGCCCAGTATTATCTTTTCGCCCTGGTCTTTGTGATCTTTGACGTGGAGGTGGTGTTCCTCTATCCCTGGGCGGTGGCATATAACAAGTTAGGTTTGTTCGCCCTGGTGGAGATGGCGATATTCATCGGGCTGTTGGCGCTGGCTCTGGTGTACGCGTGGAAGAAAGGCATCCTCGAATGGCAATAAGGGGAGGATAGTATGTTGGACCCGCTTATTCTCGGTGAGTGGTGGAAGTCGTTTCTCGAGGGCCTGGGGTTGTCGTCGGGCTGGATTATTCTCATCAACGCGGTGGTGGTGACGGTTATCCTGCTGGGGTTCGGGCTGACAAGTGTGCTCTTCCTCATCTGGCTGGAGCGTAAACTGGCGGCCCGCGTGCAGGATCGTCTGGGGCCGAACCGGCTGGGTCCGTATGGGTTGATCCAGACGGTGGCCGATGCGTTGAAGTTGATGACGAAGGAGGATATTACGCCCGACAACGCGGAGCGCATTACGTACAATCTGGCTCCAGGCCTTTCGGTGTTCGCGGTGTTGATGTTGCTTTTGGTGATCCCCTTTGGCCCCGGCCTTATCGGCGTGGATTTGAACATCGGTGTTCTCTTTATTGTGGCAATGGGGTCTATTGGCATTATGGCCGCGCTGATGGCCGGCTGGTCCTCAAATAACAAGTATGCCCTTTTGGGCGCGTTCCGGGCTGTGGCTCAGTTGCTTTCCTATGAGATTCCCATGGTGCTGGCTATGGCCGCGCCGGTGATCCTCGCGGGGACCATGCGCATGAACGGGTTGGCCGAGGCCCAGGGCGGGGGTCGGTGGTTTGGCCTGGTGATGCCCGCGATGTTCATTATCTACATTTTGGCCGCGCTGGCCGAGAATGAACGTACGCCCTTCGATTTCCTGGAGGCGGATTCGGAAATCGTGGCCGGGTATCACATTGAGTACAGTGGTTTGAAGTTTGCCTGGTTCTTCCTGGGCTTTTTCCTCAATACGCTGTTGCTGGCGTCCATCGCGACGACGTTGTTCCTGGGCGGCTGGCAGGGGCCCTTTGTGAAGCAGGTGCCTATTTTGGGGCCCATTTATTACTTCATTAAGACGACGGTGATTATCGCTTTCTTCATGTGGGAGCGCGCGACGTTCCCGCGCTTGCGCATTGACCAGATGATGGCCTTTGCGTGGAAGGTGCTGGTGCCGATGGGCTTGGTTCTGGTGTTGGCCGCGGCCGCAGTGGCGAAGTTGCCTGTGGGCACAGCCCTGCAAAGTGTGATTCTGTTCGTGGTCAATGTGGTGGTGTTACTGGTGGCGTTGGGGGCTATCGGCCGACATCTGCGCAAGGAGGCCGAGCGGTACAAGGTTGAGGTGCGCCCCATGCCGACAATGAGTTGAACGTCCTGTTCACATTATCCAGCGTACAGGAGCAAACGGGACCCATGGTCTTACAAGGCGTGTTTATCATCGTTAGTTTGTTCACGTTGTTGAGTGCGCTGATGGTGGTGACTCACCGCAATCTGTTCATCAGCGCGCTTTTCCTGGTGTCCACGTTCTTTGGCGTGGCTGCCCTTTATGTGTTGTTGGAGGCTGAGTTCCTGGCAGTGGCGCAGGTGCTTGTGTACATTGGGGCTATTGCCACGCTGATTATCTTCGCGATCATGCTTAGCCGAGGCATGATGCAAGGACGCACGTCCCCTTACAATGCTCAGGCGATGTGGGCGGGCATCGGAAGCGTTGTGCTGGGGTTGCTGTTGCTGTATGTGGTGGCCTTCCAGGTGGATTGGCCGGTGACGGACGCGAAGGTGCCCGCGGATACGATTTCGAACCTGGGCGCGGCTTTGGTGGGACACTATGTGATTCCCTTTGAGGTGGCGTCGGTGCTGCTGCTGGCAGCCTTAATCGGCGCGGTGATGATCGCTCGGGAGAAGGAGTATTAACGCACCCGAATTCTCAAGTTCTGGCAAAGGAGTACGCCCATGATTCCGTTGTCATGGTATCTGGCAGTGGCAGCAGTTCTCTTTGTGATGGGGTTTTACGGGGTGCTGGCTCGGCGTAATGCCATTGCCATTCTGATGGGTATCGAACTGATGTTGAATTCGGTGAACATTAACCTGCTCGCGTTTTGGCGCTATGTCCATCCCACGGATGTGGCCGGGTTGGTGTTCGCGATTATTGTCATTACTGTGGCCGCGGCGGAGGCTGCGGTGGGCTTGGCATTATTCATCGCTCTCTACCGGCTGCGCGATACGGTGAATATTGACGAGGTGGATCTGTTGAAGGGGTGATGTCGCGGTTGCACGTTCCTGGTTGCAGGTTGCACGGTTGGGTGTTCGCTGTGTGGCCTGTAACTCGCAAAAACTGTAACCCTGTGGATCGAGGTCGGCTATGAACGCAACGTTGTTTCTCATACCCGCATTGCCGTTTACGGCATTTGTCCTTATCGTGTTATTCACGAATCAGAATAAGAAGGTCAGCGCCGGACTGACCATCGGCACGACCGCGGTGTCGTGGCTGTTGGGGTGGTATTTCGCGTTCCGCGCGTTCTTCTCCCCACACGAGATCGCGTCGGAGCCCATCCGCCTGACTATCCCTTGGTTCGCGGGCGGGTATTCCGTGTTCTACACGGGATTCCAGGTGGATGTGCTAACCGCGGCGATGTTGTTCATGGTGCCCTTCCTCTGTCTGCTCATCTTCATCTACTCGGTGGGCTACATGGAGGGAGACCCGCGGTTTAGCCGGTTCTTCGCTTACCTGGCCCTGTTCGCCACGGGTATGTTGGGCTTTGTGATGGCCGATAACATGCTCCTGGCGTTCATCTTCTGGGAACTGATGGGTGTGTGTTCGTACTTGCTCATCGGTTTCTGGTCCTATCGTAAGCCAGGAGAAACTCATATCGACCACGCGCAGGTGATTCGTGCACGGAATGCGTCTTTGAAGGCGTTTATCACGACGCGCGTGGGCGATACGGTGATGCTGGCCGGGATGGTGCTCCTCTACGCGATGACGGGGTCCCTGCGCTGGAGCGAGGTGCTCAGCCATGAGACCCTGCACATGCTCTCGGAGAAGATCGCGAACGTGCCCTTCTTTGGGCTCACTCCCTGGGCCACGGTTTTGGCCATCCTCATTTTCTGGGGGGCCATCGGTAAGTCGGCTCAGTTCCCCCTCCACGTGTGGTTGCCCGACGCGATGGAAGGTCCCACGCCCGTCAGTGCTCTCATCCATGCCGCGACAATGGTGTCCGCGGGCGTGTATCTCATTATCCGCACGTTCCCTCTCTTCCACGCGGTGATGGAGGGGCACAACGGCGCGCTGCTCTTTGTGGCCTTTATCGGTACGTTTACGGCCTTTTTCGCAGCGACCATTGGCGTGGCTCAGTTCGATATTAAGCGGGTGCTCGCGTATTCCACTATCTCTCAGTTGGGGTACATGTTCGCGGCCTTGGGCATTGGCGCTTACATTGCCGCGGCGTTTCACTTGATTATGCACGCGTTCTTTAAGGCGCTCCTCTTCCTCTCCTCGGGGTCGGTTATCCACGCGATGCATCACGGACATCATGTTGCCCATGCACATGGACACGGTGACCACGAGGAGGAGGATCACTTTAACCCCAACGATATGCGCAATATGGGCGGCCTGCTGAAGAAGATGCCCGTGACAGGGTGGACGTTTATTGCAGGCGGCTTGTCCTTGAGCGGGTTCCCGTTGATTACGTCGGGGTTCTGGTCCAAAGATGAGATTCTCTCGGATGCGTGGCATGGCGGCCATATGGTGGTCTTTTGGACGTTGGCCCTGGCCGCGTTCCTCACTGCCTTTTACACGTGGCGCCAGATCTTTATGACGTTCTTCGGCGAACCCCGGACAGAGGCCGCAAAGCACGCCCATGAGAGTCCTAAGTCCATGACGGTTCCCTTGACGATTCTGGCTATCTTTGCCATTGCCGCGGGTTGGAGCGGTATCCCGGAGTCTTTCCCCGGGTTGGGCGCTTTGGTCCACGGGTGGTTCCAGTCCTTTATGGGCGCGCAGGCCCACGCGATTGGCCTCGAGGTGGAACATTTGCCCTTTGACGCCCGCCCCTTGCTCATTTCTGTGGTCTTGGTGCTGAGCGGTATGACCGCGGCGTGGCTGTTGTACGGCCGCCGATCCAATGTGACGGAACACGGGTATGTGGATCCGTTGGAGCCTGCCCTGGGTGGGCTGTGGGTGGCCATGCACAATAAGTGGTGGGTGGATGAGTTTTATCAGGGAACAGTTATTGCGTTCGCTAAGTGGTTCTCCCACTTCGCCTACGCGTTTGATGATAAGTGGGTCATTGACCCCATTGTGGACGGTGTGGGGCGGTTCGGCCGCTGGTTGGCTGTGTCTGTGCGACGCTTCATCGATGAGCAGATTATCGACCGGTTGGTGAACGCGACTGCCTGGGTGTCCAACGTGGTAGGCGAGTGGGCTCGCCAGATTCAGACGGGACAGGCGCAGAATTATCTGCTGGCTATATTGCTGACGGTGGGTGTGCTGTTGGTGTTGGGTCTTGGCTGGTGATTGAGGTCTCAGGCTGTCCCTGGCCGGGTTGGCCTCGGGAGGGCCTGTTCCATGCGATGGGAAATATGGTACACGTACATTATCATCACTCCTAATTGTTGGGAGGAACGCCGATGGCTTTGTTCGAACAATGGGTTTTAACCGTTATCCTTTTCTGGCCGCTGTTGGCCTCCATTGTGGTGCTCTTTATGCCTAAGGAAGCGGAGGATCGTATTCGGCGATTCTCCATCTGGGCCAGTGTGGTCCCTCTGGTCCTCAGTGCGTTGGTCTTTTGGGACTATGGTATGCGGTTTCTCAGTGGAGAGGGCGGAATTCAGTACGAGGTGAAGGTGAACTGGATTCCGCAAATCGGCGCGTCGTATCACATTGGCGCGGATGGCTTGAGTGTTCCCTTGATTTTCCTGACGTCCTTGCTGACCACGCTGTCGTTGTACTATTCGGCGCGGGTCATTAAGCACCGGGTCAAGGAGTTCTTCTTCCTGTTCCTGCTCTTGCAGATGGGTATGTTCGGGGTGTTTGTCTCCCTGGACTTGGTGCTCTTCTATGTGTTCTGGGAGATTGGGTTGGTGCCCATGTACTTCCTCATCGGTATCTGGGGCCACGATAATCGGGAGTACGCGGCCATCAAGTTCTTCCTCTACACGTTGGTGGGCTCGGTGGCCATGTTGTTGGCTTTCTTGGCCCTGTACTTTGTGACGGGCACCTTCGACATGATTGAGTTGGCGCAGAAACAGCCTTTCGCGGATGATTTGTTCCGCGCGAGCCTGGTTTTCTTTGGCATTTTCCTGGGCCTGGCGATTAAGGTGCCGTCCTGGCCGTTCCACACGTGGTTGCCCGACGCACACACGGAGGCGCCTACGGCCGGCTCGGTGATTCTGGCCGGTATTTTGCTGAAGTTGGGCGCTTACGGGTTCCTGCGCATTCTCATGCCCATTTTGCCCACCGCGTTCGCGGCGTGGGGCTTTGTCATTGTGGCACTGGGGGTGATTAGCATTGTGTACGGTGCCTTTGTCTGCATGGCACAAACGGACCTGAAGCGCCTTATCGCGTATTCGTCGGTAAGTCACATGGGATATGTGATGCTGGGGTTGGGCGCGGCGGCTGTGGCCTTGCGCGGGGATGTGCCTTTCTTCAATTCCAACAGCGCGGCCCTGGCTATGGATGGTGCCATGCTCCAGATGTTTAACCACGGTATTATCACCGGGGCCCTGTTCTTCCTGGTAGGTATTCTCTACGAGCGGGCCCATACCCGTGACTTGACGGCCTTTGGTGGTTTGAGTGGTAAGTTGCCCTATTACTACGGTATCTTCATGGTCGCCGGGTTCGCGTCCTTGGGGCTGCCGGGCCTGGCCGGGTTCTGGGCTGAGTTCTTTGTGTTCCGAGGCGCGTTCGACATTGTGCGTGCGTGGGCGGCCATCGGCGTCATCGGCGTGGTGGTGACGGCCGGTTATATTCTCTGGCGCATTGTGCAGAATGTGTTCCTGGGCGAGTACAACCAGGAACGTTGGGGCGATAAGTTGTGGGATATGGAGAAGTACGAGAAGGTGACGCTCTGGCCGTTGATCGCTATTATGGTGCTGATCGGGCTTTATCCCACTCCCTTGGTGAATTTCTTCAACCGCGCGGCAGTGGAAATTCTCACCAAGGCTGGGTTCATGTTCTAATCGATGGTAAGCAATCTCCCGCGGGGACAGGATTGGTGCCCCGCGGGGGACAGTCTCAATCAACCGCCTGTTATGGAGGCGAATTCGGGCCATGACACAAACGCTTGTTCGGCTTTTACCGGAACTCATATTATTGGTCACCGCGATTGTCGTTATCCTGGCGGATCTGTACTCCCGCCGCCGGACCACGCGTTGGCTTTTGCCCGGTCTGACGTTGGCCGGCCTGTTCCTCGCTTTGGCGGCTTCGTTCTCTTTGTGGGCTTTGCAGGAGCAGGTGGCGTATACGCTCGCGGCTGATTCCTTTGCCTTTTATTTCAAGATGGTGGCCGCGGTGGTGATGATGCTGGTGGTGCTGGCCAGCGTGGATTACATGCGCAAGCGCACCCGTTTCTTGGGTGAGTTCTACGCGCTGTTGCTGGTGGCTACACTGGCTATCTGCATTGCCGTGTCGGCCACGGATATCATTGTGCTTTACCTGGGTCTCGAGACTCTGAGCATTACGTCGTATGTGTTGACCGGGTTCCTGCGTGGGGATAAACGGTCGAATGAGGCGGCGGTGAAGTATTTCCTGTACGGCGCGGCCGCGTCCGCGGTGATGCTGTACGGGTTTTCCTTGCTCTACGGCATTACAGGTACAACGGACATCGCGGAGATGGCGAAGAAGTTGGCCTCCGGGGACGCGGGGACGTTGGCGTGGTTAGGGTGGCCTGCGGTGGTGCTGGTGACGGTGGGGTTTGGGTTTAAGTCGTCACTGGTACCCTTCCACCAGTGGGCCCCCGATGCCTACGACGGCGCACCTACCCCGGTCACGATGTTCCTGTCCACGATTTCTAAGGGGACGGGATTTGCAGTTATGGCGCGGGTGTTTGTGGTGGCTTTGCCCGCGCTGAGCGAGCATTGGCTGTCCTTGTTGTACGGTCTCTCCATCCTCACGATGACGTTAGGGAATGTGATCGCGCTGCGTCAGACGAGTGTGAAGCGCATGCTGGCGTACTCCAGCGTGGCCCACGCGGGGTTCATTCTCATGGGCCTGGTGGGGATTATGGCCGGCGCGGAGGGACCGTTCAATGGGTTGGACGGTGTGTTGATGTACGTGTTGGCGTATGCGCTCACGAACGTGGGTGCCTTCGCTGTGGTGGCCGCGGTGGAGGATGCGAGCGGTTCGGCAATGTTGGATGACTTTGCCGGCCTGGTGCAGAAGTCGCCGTTCCTGGCTTCGGCCATGTTGATTTTCCTGTTGAGCCTGGCAGGGATTCCTCCTCTGGCCGGGTTCGCCGCGAAGTTCTTTGTCTTTGCTCCGGTGATTCGCAATGAGTACTACGTGCTGGCTCTGTTCGGCTTGATCAACGCGGTAATTGCCGCGGGCTATTATCTGCGGGTGGTCAAGCAGATGTTCTTTGTGGAGGACACGTCGGGCCGCACGTTCCGTTTGGCCAAGGGCATGGAAGTGGCTTTGTGGGCCAGCATTATCGGTGTGTTTGCTGTGGGCATTCTGATGAATTGGTTCGCCCAACTGGCTACAGGTTCCACGTTGGCTATGTTGGGTTGGTAACAGGCCAGAAAAGGAGAACGGTTTTCGGGGTGAGGGGGCCTCTTCCTCACCCCTTTTTTATTAGGTGTCCTTAAGGAACCTAACTTTTAATTTGTGGGGGTGGTGATGCAAGAGGAACGTCCGGGATGTTTATCTGGGTTGTTCAAGTTGTTTTTGTTGACGGTGGTGTTTGAGTGGCTGGAGGATCGGTTTGGTTTTGGGCGCGGGTGTTCGTGCACGGGATGCGGCTGTGGTCTGCTCTTGCTCCTCTTGTTCCTTTTCTTCGCGTGTTCTATTATTTTCGGGACGGATTGGACGCATATGCGTGCCATACTTCCGTGAGCGCGAGGAGCGAGGTGTTCGCATTCCGTGGAGGCACAGGTTAGGACGGCCATGGGACGGGCGTTAGCACATCTCCTGGCAGATTTGCCCGCGAAACAGGTGTGGGGCCCGATAGACCGGCGGGTGTCACGCGTGGTGACGGATTCCCGTGAGGTGGTTCCGGCCGCGTGTTTTGTGGCCATTCGTGGGGTGCGGGTGGACGCGCACCGGTTTATCCCCCAGGCGTTGGCCCGTGGCGCCACGGTTATAGTGGGGGAGGACCTGCCGGATCCCGCATGGCTTGATCAGGCTACTTACGTTCGGGTTCCCAACAGTCGGGAGGCTTTGGCCCACATTGCGGCTTCCTGGTATGACCATCCGTCCCGCTCTTTGCTGGTGGTGGGCGTTACAGGTACGGACGGGAAGACCACGACAAGTACGCTGATCGCGGCGATCCTTCAGGCCGCCGGGTATCCTACTGGGTTGGTGGCTACCACGGGCGCGCGCATTGGCTCTCGGGAGTTGGACACCGGGTTTCACGTGACCACTCCGGACGCGCTTTCGGTGCAGTCGTATTTGCGCCAGATGGTGGATGCAGGGATGCGGGCCGTGGTGTTGGAGAGCACGTCCCATGGGTTGGATCAACGCCGGGTGGATGCGGTGGCCTTTGATGTGGCGGTGGTCACCAATGTGACGCACGAACATTTGGATTATCACGGCACGTGGGAGAATTACATGGCTGCTAAGGCCCGCCTTTTCCACTTGACCGCGTCCGCTCCGCGTAAGCCTCACTTTTCCAAGGTGGCTGTGCTCAACCGGGATGATCGTTCCTACACGTTCCTCGCGTCCGTGCCTGTGGACCGGGTGGTGACGTATGGGATGTCCGCGGAGGCGGCTGTACATCCCTTGTCTGTGGAGACGTTGCCTGGGGGCACTCGCTTGGTTGTTCACACGCCGCGCGGGGATTGGTCTTTGCAGACGCACCTTATTGGTGATTTTAATGTGTACAATGTGTTGGCCGCGGTTGCGGTAGCGGTGGGACTGGGGGTGTCGGCAGAGGCTGTGGTCGCGGGAATTGCGTCGGTGCACGGTATTCCCGGCCGCATGGAGCGCATTGATGAGGGGCAGGATTTTCTGGCGTTGGTGGATTTTGCCCACTCTCCGGAGGCGCTCCGCCGCGCGTTGTCCACCCTTCGCCCGTTGACGCGAGGTCGCGTGATCGCGGTGTTCGGCAGTGCAGGCTTACGGGATGTGGCTAAGCGGTATTTGATGGGCCGAATTGCCGCGGAGTTGGCTGATGCGCTTTTCCTCACCGCGGAGGATCCCCGCACCGAGTCTTTGGAGGCGATTCTAGCGGAGATGGCACGGGGTGCGCGGGATGGTGGCGGGGTGGAGGGGCGGACGTTTTGGCGGGTTCCCGACCGGCAGGAGGCGATCCTGCGCGCGGTGTTGATGGCCGAACCCGGGGATATTGTGGTGGCCTTTGGCAAGGGGCATGAGCGCTCCATGTGTTTTGGGGAGGTGGAGTACCCCTGGCAGGACCAGGAGGCCATGCGATGGGCTCTGCGAGTACGGCTTCACGGTCGGGAGGTGGCCGGACCGCCGCCGTTCTCATTGCCTACGAGTCGCGAGGTGTAGGGGCTCTGGTGTGTTGAAGCCCAGAAATGGGCTTCAACACACGGTGTACTGTTGTTTTGCCCTCAAAGGTGGGATGCCCGTCCTCTGGGGGATGGTGTTTCTCAATGTGTCTTCGATGTGCGCGAGGTTGTCCTCTTCTATTTCCCCTGGTACTGTTGGATGTTCCTTTCGTGTTCTTTGAGGGTGACCGCGAAGACGTGACCGCCGTCACCTGTGGCCACGAAGAAGCAGTACCGGGTTTGTGCCGGGTAGACCGCGGCTTTAATGGCTGAGAGTCCAGGGTTGGCAATGGGACCAGGTGGGAGTCCCGGGTTGAGGTAGGTGTTGTACGGGCTTTTGATCTGGGCGTACACGTCCACGCTGGGCGGTTTCCACCACCATTCTCCTGGGCGGCCCATCGCGTACTGGACGGTGGGGTCAGCCTGCAGGTAGGGGCCGGATTCAGGACAGCGCCCTTCAATTCGGTTCCAGTAGACGCTGCTGACCAGGGGACGTTCGTCCGCGCGCGGGGTTTCCCTTTCAATGATGGAGGCCATGGTGACGATTTGGTGCAGGGTGTATCCGCGAGCAGCCGCGTCTTCTCGCCATTTGATGGGCACTCGCTGGTCAAAGGTGTCCAGCATGATCGCGATGATGGTCTCCGGGTCCGAGCCCACAGCCACTCGATATGTTTCTGGGAAGAGGTATCCTTCCAGGGTGCTTCCCGGAGGCAGGGCCTGGATGAACGCGTGTTTGGTGCGAATTTTCGGGCTCAGCGCCTCCGGGGCCCGAGCAACGGACAGGAATTCTTGTGGGTCCACCACGCCTTCTTCGCCCAGGTAGTCCGCGATTTCTTCCATGCGCCACCCTTCTTTGATGGTGATGACGATTTCCTGGGCTCGGGCCTGCTGTAAAGCCTGGGCAATTTCGGGCATGGTCATGTTGCGGCGCAGGGTGAATTCTCCTGCCTCCAGTTTGGTGCTCAGTCCGTAATATCGCAGGTAGAGTTCAAACAGCCGCGCGTCGGTGATGAGTCCTTCTTCCTGTAAACGCATGGCAATGCTGTGCGCGGTCTCTCCCCGTTCCACGGTGAAGGGAACCGGGGTGTCATCGGTGGAGGGCGGGGTGTTGATGTCCGACGCGCGCAGTTTTAGGTACCATTCGATGAGGGTGTCTTCTAAGGTGTCAGGGCTCAGTCGCTCCAGGGGGGATTTTTGCGGTTCCACTTCCTGGGGAACCGGGGGGACGCTGGCCAGTTGCGCGTCCATGTGGCTTTTCATCACCAGGAGTGCTAGTCCGATGGCCACTAAGGTGGCCATGAATACGATGAGCCGCAAGATTTCCAGTGGGGTGCGTGGGGATAGTAGGCGTTTCCACCAGGCACGGCGGCGTGGTGGTGTTCGCTTGGATCGTTTTATGGGACGAGGTGGTAGGGTTCCTTGTCGTTTACGTCGAATCATGCCGGTTGTCGTCTCCGTGCTTCTAGGAATTCTTGTAGGATGACGGCCGCGGCCTGCGCGTCCACGTGGGTGGGTGCCCGACGTTTTTGTCTGCGGCCCGCGGCGTGTAATCGGGCTTCTGCCTCCTCTGTGGAGAGGGCTTCGTTCCACTCGTACACGGGCAGGTCGGTACGTTCCCGCAGTCGCTCGATGAAGCGGAGTACTTTTCGCGTTTGTTCCGATGCGGTGCCGTCCAGGTAGTAAGGCACGCCAACAACAATGCCCTGGACACGCTGTTCCCGCGCGATTTGAAGGATTCGGGCGATGTCTTCGCGCCAATTAGTGTGTTTGACAATGGTCAGGGGCGTGGCCAGGATGCCCAGGTCATCGCTGACGGCCACGCCAATGCGCTTGTCCCCCACGTCCAGGGCCAGAAGCCGACCTGTACCCGTTGCCGTGTTCATGGCTTCAACCCACCTTCCAGGTCCACGGTGACGAGGATGCGCCCGGGTTGGATGGGCATTCGTTCCCGCCAGGTGCTCGGGATCCATTTTTGGTGCATGAGCCAGTCCGGTCCCAGGTAGATGTCCGGTGGTGCAGCCAGGTGCCATCGGGTCTGTAGGATCACCGCGGCTTCCTGAATGGATTTGCCCGCGATCGCGTTGCGCACTTCGGATTCGTCAATGTCCAGTACGTAGGTGCCTTCGGCCCGTACGGTGAAGTAGACGGTCTGGGTGGTGGGATCCCACGCGGTGACCGGTCCTACTTTGGTGCGCACGGAGTCCCGCACCAGCCGGCCCGCGGGTGGGAGGTCACGGCGCAGTTTTTCCTGCGCCAGTTGGCGGGCAGCGTTGCCGTCCACGGCAATGCCCCGCATGAGTAGGCGCATGCGCAATCCCAGTTTTTCGGCTTCATCGCCGGAGAAGTGGTCGTACGTTTCGGCCATGACGAAGTATTGCAGGGTTTCCCGGGGGATGAATTCTCCTGGCCGTTGTTTTTGGGTCAGTTCTTGGATGGCTTTCTGGGTGAGTTGCCGAATGGCTTCCCGGTGGGCTGTTTCCTTGTCCCGTTGGGTGACGACTGCCACTTGCTGGACCCCACCACCTGTTGTGGGGGCTGGGTTGATGACGCTCACTTGCAGGGCGAGGGGCCCGCTGACCTGGGTGATGGTAAACGCGCGCACGTTTCCGCGCGGCCCTGGTTTCTCCGCTTCGATGGGGACTTCCACGCGAGCACCCCGTTCCGGTGGCAGGGTGGCTTCCTCGGTTGTGCGGAAGGTGATGGCCTGCCCTGTGGAGGTGCTCACCCGCGTGCCCTTGGGTATCCGTACTTCCTGGTCAATGCGGTTCGTGAACACGACGGTGCCCTTGGCGTGGGCGCTGGGGGCCATGCGACGGCCGGTGGCCGGCACGTACACGGTGTCTTCTACCAGAACTTCTACGTAGCGCGCGGGGACGACCCCCAGTCCCAGGTCAGGTTTGTCTATTCCCGGGTGCGCGGAGAGGTTCAGGGTGACGGCTGTGGTTTCCGGCGCGGGTTTAAGGACAATGGAAGCCCACGGCGCGAGGGCCAGGGTGACGCCTGCGGCCAGGACGATAACGCCACCGATGAGTATTAGGGCGAGAAACGCTTGAATCCAGGCCCACCACGCGGATGGCTCGGCCAACGCGCTCCCTGCGGCGGGCAACCGCGGGTGGGGCATGGTGCCCCGTTTAGGCAGGGCCGCGGTGGCGTGGACAGATTGCAGTGCGAGCGCGGGTTCTGTGGGGCGCTTGGGACGCTGTGGGGTGCTGCCATGCCACCAGGGAAGCCAGCGGGCTCGCCAGGTGCTGCCAAAGGTGGGAACACCCGCAAGACGTGCGGCTTCCACTACCGCGTCGTCGTGAGTGACCAGGGCGACGCGCTTGTTCGCGTCCACCGCGGCCTGACGCAGCGCGCGCAGACGCGCGGCCGAGCGCAATATCTGGTTGCGCATGGGCACCACAAAAACAACCCGGCGTCCCGGGGCGTTTTCCAGTTTCTCCAGGATGCCGGGCCAGGTATCGGTGAGTTTGAGTTGAATGACGGTTGTTGAAAGTAAGTACATGCTCTTCAGGTTCTGTGCGTACGATGTGTGTATTTAGTGTTCCTGTTCAACCTTTATCCTTGCTGTTTTACGATGTCCTTGACCGCGGCCAGGGCCAGGTCCAGTTTGCTCGCGTCTTTGCCGCCAGCCTGGGCCAGGGTGGGGCTGCCGCCGCCTCCACCGCCCACGATTTTCGCCACTTCCCGCACGATCTTGCCCGCGTGCAGGCCCCGGTCTGCCAGGTCCTTGGTTACCGCGGCCACGAACTGGGGACGCCCGTTGCGCACGGTGCCCAGGACGACAACGCCACTCCCCAGGCGGTCGCGGATCCAGTCTGTCATGCGGCGCATAAGGTCTGGATCGGTGACGCTGACTCGGGCCGCGACCACGGGCACGCCATCCACCAGCACGGCCTGTTCCACCAGGCGCCAGGCTTCCTGTTTGGCCTGCTCTTCCCGCAGCGCCTGGAGTTCCTTTTCCAGGCTGGTCAGTTCGCCCAGCAAGTGACGCACTCGTTCTTCCACTTTCTCCGGTGGCACCCGGAGCATGTTGGCCAGGCGCTCTAATTCGTTCAAGCGCGCGGAGATCAGGTTGGCCGCTTCTTCGCCGGTGACGGCTTCGATACGGCGGGCGCCGGAGCCCACACTTCCTTCTCCCACGATGCGGAAGAAGCCGATTTGTCCTGTGTGTTGGACGTGTGTGCCACCGCAGAGTTCCTTGCTGTAGGGCGTGGGCTTGGCGATGTTCACCACGCGGACGGTGTCCCCGTACTTTTCGCCAAAGAGGGCCATCGCGCCCTGGGCCACCGCCTCCTGGTAACTGGTCCACTCGTCCCACACCAGGTCGTCCCGGATGAGGGCCCGGTTGATGGCCGCCTCGATTTTGGCCAGGGTCTCCGGCTCGGGTGGAATGGTCTCTGTGTAGTCAAAGCGTAGCCGGTCGGGCGCCACCAGGGAGCCGGCCTGGTGCACGTGGGTGCCCAATATCTTGCGCAGGAAGTAGTGAAGCACGTGGGTGGCGGTGTGATTGCGCATGATGTTCCAGCGCCGCTCCGCGTCCACTCGGGCGACGACCCGGTCTCCCACGTGGGGATGTCCGGCAATCACTTTACCCACGTGGATGATGAGCCCTTCCACAGGGCGTTCCATGCCTGTAACCTGTACCTGCCAGCGTTCTCCGCCATTGTGGGGCAGGTGTTCGATGATGCCTGTGTCGCTCACCTGACCACCCGATTCCACGTAGAAGGGCGTTTCCTTGAGGATGAGGCGGACTTCCTGGCCGGGCATGGCCTCCTCTTTCAGGTCGTCTCCCAGGAGGATGGCCACGACTTCGGTTTCGGTTTCCAGAACGCCGTCGTAGATCAGGTGACGAACGCCCTCGGGTGGAAGTTTGCCCGTGGAGATCAGGTGTTCGAGCAGAGAGCGGTAGCGTGCGGCTTTGGATTGGTCCACTTTCTTGAACTGGGCGCGTTCCCGGGAGCGGCGGCGCTGTTCTTCCAGTGCCTGGTAGAAGCCTTCTTCGTCCACCAGCATCCCGTGCTCCTGCGCGATGTCCCGGGTCATTTCCAGGGGGAACCCGTGGGTGTCGTACAGGCGGAACGCGTCCGCGCCGGGGATGATCTTCTCGCCCCGGGCCTTGAGATCCGCGATGATGCGTTCCAGCACGGCCATGCCCGCGTCCAGGGTCTGGTAGAAGCGCTCTTCCTCCGCGGTGAGGGTGCGCTTGATAAAGTCGGCTCGCTCCACGATTTCCGGGTACGCGGGACCCATGATCTCGATGACTTTGTCCGCGACCTGGGCCAGGAAGGGGTCGGTGAAGCCGATCTTGCGACCAAATCGGGCCGCACGGCGGATAATCATGCGCAGGACGTAGTTGCGCCCTTCATTGCCCGGCATCACGCCATCCCCGATGAGGAATGTGGCTGCCCGGCCGTGGTCCGCGATGACCCGGTAGCCTACGTAATGCTGCTGGCGCTCCTCGTCCGTGTGGCCCAGCAATTTCTGCACGTGGTCCATGATGCCCACGAAGATGTCTGTGTCGTAGTTGGAGGGTACCTGCTGGAGGACGGACGCGATGCGCTCCAGGCCCATGCCTGTGTCCACACCCGGCTTGGGCAGGGGTTCCCGATGTCCATCCGCGAACTGGTTGTACTGCATGAACACCAGGTTCCAAATTTCCAGCCAGCGGTCGCAACCGTTATCCAATTCGATGGAGCAGTTGGGATCGCCACACGTGCACGCTTGCGGTCCCCAGTCGTAGATGATTTCGCTGGTGGGACCACAGGGGCCGGTGTCGCCCATGGCCCAGAAGTTAGTCTCCTCGCCCATGCGGTGGATGTGATCCTCGGGCAGACCGATTTCTTCTTTCCACACCCGGTAGGCTTCCTCGTCCTCGTAGTACACGGTGGCGTGGAGTCGTTCTGGTGGGATTTCCCACACCTGGGTGAGGAGTTCCCACGCGTAGTGGATGGCTTCTCGCTTGAAGTAGTCGCCGAAGGAGAAGTTCCCCAGCATTTCAAAGAACGTATGGTGTCGCGGAGAAGGTCCTACGTTTTCCAGGTCGTTGTGTTTGCCGCTGACCCGCATGCACTTCTGGCAGGTCGTCGCGCGGGTGTATGGGCGCTTTTCTACGCCCAGGAACACATCCTTGAACTGGACCATGCCCGCGTTGGTGAAGAGCAGGGTGGGGTCATTTGCGGGAACCAGGGACGAACTGGGAACTATGGTGTGTCCCTTGCTTTCGAAAAATTTTAGAAAGGATGTGCGTATCTCCGCGGACGTCAGTTTCTTCATGGTCGTGCCCTCGAATGATTAGGATTGAAAATGGCTTGTCAAACATAGAAAATTCATAAGGCGGCCTAAGGCCGCACGGTGTGGTCATTGTACATTATACGGGGGGAACTGGGCAAACGTTTTGTTGGGGGATAGGGTGTTGCAGGTTGCCCGTTGTCAGGTCAGGTGCCTCCTATAATGTGTTTATT
>Ga0256914_1000313_pt1 | contig 47044 bp, 39 predicted proteins | sample HulkmetaG_FD_191571 | JGI IMG/M metagenome (GOLD analysis project Ga0256914, IMG submission 191571) | Hydrothermal chimney microbial communities from Main Endeavour vent field at the Juan de Fuca Ridge, Pacific Ocean - Hulk | ecosystem: Environmental > Aquatic > Marine > Hydrothermal vents ...
ACGAACATAAAATCACTTTTAGCAAAATGTTGTATAATTTGCGTTTACATCTACTTTTTGGGAAAATTTTTTGAAACTTTTTAAATTCGCTCTTATCTATATTTTCTTAGTAAAAAGCGTATTCGCGTACGAGTTGTACAACAATATAATCGAAGACAAGGTTTGGAAAAGGGGTGAAACTCTTCTTGGTTTTATGGAGGAGAACAATTTACCTCTTTCGTTGTATTACGATCTTGACGACGACGAGGAAAAACTCTCTTCGGATATCAGGGGAAATACGCTTTATCAAATGCTTTTTGACGATAAGGGAGGAGTAAAACAGGTTTTGATTCCTCTGAACGAAGAGCTTCAAATACATATATATAAAGAGGAGGACGGGAAATATACTCTTGATATAGAGCCTATTAGGTACCGGACGAAAGACGTTGTTTTGGACATAAGCATCGAATCGATATTTTCAAAAGATATCGTTAAAAAAAGCGGTAATTTTCCGCTTGCCGTGGCACTTGAACAGATATTCAAAAAAGAGGTGAAGTTTAATAGACTTAAAAAAGGAGATAGAGTCGTCGCATTTTATACCCAGAAGGTGCGACTGGGGAAATTTTACGGAACTCAGAAGGTGGATTGCGCCGCTATTAAAACCGGAAAAAAGAGTTTTTATCGATTTTTGGCTCAAGATGGCAACTACTACGACGAAAATGCGAAAACGTCAAATCGCACATCTTTTATGGTTCCTTGCAAATATCGTCGTATCTCTTCGAAATTCACTCTAAAAAGGTGGCATCCCGTTTTAAGAAAATTCAGAGCCCATCACGGAATTGATTATGCGGGAGCCGTAGGGACGCCGGTATATGCGGCGTATGACGGTAAAGTCATATTTATGGGAAGAAAGGGAGGGTACGGAAATACCGTTATCATAAAACATCCCGGCGGTTATAAAACTCTCTATGCTCATCTTAGCCGTTTTAACAACTCGGTTCGTTCAAAAAAGGTGAAGAAGGGTAAGCTTATCGGTTATCTGGGAAACAGCGGTATGAGTACGGGACCGCATCTTCATTTCGGTTTAAGTCTTAACAATAGATGGATAAATCCGGCCAGAAAAATTGTCTTTACGCAGAAATTAAAAGGCGAAAAACGCAAAACGTTTTTAAAACATGTTAAACTATGCAAAGCTAAAATCGATAAACTGCTTCAAACGGAAGGACAAGATGGGAAAGACGATGACGATGGAAGATTATAAAGAGCTTATAGAGCTATATCTAAAAGATCCCGAACATTCGAATATTCCAATATCCGATGTCGCGAAAGCCCTTCGTAAGATTGCGAAATCGGATCACTCCGCTTTCAACGAGTATTTGCAGAAAATTCCCAACGAGTATCTCGGAGACATAGCGCTCGAGCTTCCGGAGAAGTATCTTAAAGGGGTCTTGAACGAGCTTGAGAGTGAAGATCTCGTCGAGGCTTTGGAGGAGCTCGATAGCGATGATGCGACCGATTTGATACAAGATATCGAAGAGATAGATAAAAAGAAAGCCGATGAAATTCTCTCAAGTATCAATAAAGAGGATCGCGAAGATATCAAACGATTGAAGCGTTACGACGAGGAGGAGGCCGGTGCGCATATGCAAACCGAGCTTTTTAGCGCTAATATCGACGAGACCGTTCAAGAGTCGATCGAGAGATTGAAAAGTCTGAAAAAAGAGGGTGAACTGGAGAACGTTCATCAATTGTATATTGTCGGAACGTTCGGTAAGTTGATGTTCGCTATACCTCTTGAGGATATTTTGACTTTTGATTTCAACAAAACGTATAAAGAGATAATAAAAGGGCATGAGGAGGAGTTTCGTCCCATTTTCGTACATGATAGTGAAAATATTCATGAAGTTGCGAAAATATTTCGTGAACACGATCTGTCCGCGATCGCGGTGGTAAACGCTCAAAACGAACTTGTGGGGCGTATTACGTCGGACGATATTTACGATATTTTACAAGAGAGCGCGACTGAACAGATCTATAACCTAGCGGGTGTGGATGACGAAGCCGAAGAGGAGGAGAATATTTTCGAAGCCGGCAAAAAGAGGGGGGTGTGGCTTTTTATCAACCTTTTGACCGCGATTTTGGCATCTTTTGTTATCCAAATGTTTGACTCTACCATTCAGTCTTATGTCGCTCTTGCCGTATTGATGCCCATAGTCGCATCTATGGGCGGTAACGCCGGAACGCAGACTTTGACCGTTACGGTAAGACAGCTCGCATTGGGAGATATCGAATTAAACAATGCGAAAGATACTATAAAAAAAGAGGTTCTTTTATCCTTGGCGAACGGATTCATTTTCGCTTTTGTGCTCGGTCTTATCGCTTATTTGTGGTTTGGAGAGAGTCGGCTGGGATTCGTCATAGGCGCTTCGATGATCATAAATCTTTTTATGGCCGGTTTTTTCGGCGCTATGATACCGCTGATATTGAAACGACTTCATATAGATCCGGCAGTTGGTTCGACGGTCATACTCACTACTGTAACCGATGTCGTCGGATTTTTCAGTTTCTTGGGATTGGCTTCGATATTTTTGATCCGTTGATAAGGAGCGAGAGATGATTGAGATAACGAAAATAACCGAGTGCGACAATCCGCAATTTATAAAACCCAGTAGAGTTTTTTATGTTCAAAACGGCAGACGAAAGAGTTGGGAAGTGGTAGAAACTTACGATAGTGTCGCTATTTTACTTTATGAAGAGGATGAAGAGGCATTTATTCTTGTAAAACAGTTTCGTCCAGCGGTATATATGAAAAACGGCGACGGTTTTACGTATGAGTTGTGTGCCGGACTCATAGATAAAAACAAACCGATCGAAACGATAGCGAAAGAGGAGGTATATGAGGAGTGCGGATATGAGATAAAACGGAGCGATCTTTTGAAAATTACCTCGTTTCATACGGCGGTCGGATTTGCCGGAGGGAGACAGACGCTCTTTTTTTCAAAAGTTTCGAAGCGACAAAAAAAGTCCCCGGGCGGCGGAATAGACGACGAGATGATCGAAATAGTCAAACTTCCTCTAAAATCGGCTAGAGAGTTTATGTTTGACGAGAGCAAAGCTAAAACGCCGGGACTGCTTTTTGCGTTTATGTGGTTTTTCGAGCGTTATAAAAAGTGAATTTCAAACCGACCCCTATACAGAATGCTACATTCGAAAATATCGATTTTCTAATCAAACGAGACGATCTGATCCATCCCGATTTCAGCGGTAATAAAGCACGCAAGTTCGCCTGGTTTTTAAAAGAGGAGTTAAGAGGCGTGAAAAAGGTGATTTCATACGGCTCTTCTCAGTCAAACGCCATGTACTCTCTTAGTGTGTTGGCGAAAATGCGGGGGTGGGAGTTTGAGTATTATGTCGATCATATCAGCTCTTTTTTGAAACGAAATCCACACGGAAACTATCTATTCGCACTAAAAAACGGGATGAAAATTTTTGAAAAGCCTTATCCGAAAAATATCTCGCAAGATACGATTTTAATTCATGAGGGCGGACGCCAAAAAGAGGCTGCTTACGGCATAGAGATTTTGGCAAGAGAGATACTCGAGCAATCGCGAAAAGAGCCGTTTGACGTTTTTTTACCCTCCGGAACCGGAACCACCGCGCTTTTTTTACAAAAATATCTTCCGTTTAGAGTTTATACTACCGCTTGCGTCGGAAGTGAATCTTATCTTAAAGATCAGTTTAGATTATTGGAGAGTGACCAAACGCTATTTCCAACAGTCTTAAATAGTAAAAAGAGGTATCGTTTCGGTAAACTTTATAGTGAATTTTTCAAAATTTGGATAAAATTAAAGCAACAAACCGGTATAGAATTCGATCTGCTTTATGATCCGAAGGGGTGGTTGACTCTTCTTGAAAATATTGACAAGTTCGAGAATAGAATTCTTTATATCCATCAAGGCGGAATAATCGGCAACATCAGTATGATAAAAAGATACGAGAGGAAGATGAATGAATATAATTGACAGTACTCAAAGTGATTTCGATACGCTTTTTGACGCTCTTTTGCAACGTGGTAAAATGGATATCGACGGGGTAAGCGCGACCGTAAAAGCCATTTTGGACGATGTTAAACAAAACGGTGACGAAGCTTTGCTTCAAGATATACGAAAATTCGATAATTGGGAACCTAACGATATATCCGAGATAAAGATTTCGGCAAAAAGTATGAAAGAGGCGTACGATGATCTGGACGAGGAGCTTTCAAAGGCTCTACATTTGGCTTATGAGAGGATATTCTCCTATCATCAAAAACAGATGCCTAAATCTTGGCTCGATTTTGAAGAGAACGGTTCGGTACTGGGGCAAAAAGTGACTGCGCTGGATCGAGCAGGGCTCTATATACCCGGCGGTAAAGCGGCATATCCGAGTTCACTTTTGATGAACGCCATTCCGGCGATAGTCGCCGGAGTGAAAGAGATTGTCGTGTGCACTCCCACTCCGAATAACGAAATAAATTCACTTCTTTTGGCGGCTATGCATCTATGCGGAATTAAAGAGGCGTATAAGATAGGCGGTGCCGGCGCGATCGCCGCTATGGCGTACGGAACCGGTTCGATAGCTAAAACGGATGTCGTTACGGGTCCTGGGAACATATATGTCGCTACGGCTAAAAAGCTTGTTTACGGAGATGTAAATATCGATATGATAGCGGGGCCGAGTGAAATAGGTATCATTGCCGACGAGAGCGCGAACGTCGATTTTCTCGCCGTCGATCTTCTCTCACAAGCCGAGCATGATCAAATGGCAAGCTCGCTACTTATTACCACTTCTGCGCAGGTTGCCAAGGATACTTTGGATGCGATATATAGGGAACTGGGCAAACTTCAAAGAGAAGATATCGCAAGAGAATCGATAGAAAAAAGAGGTGCGATCATCATCGTGCGAGATCTTGACGAAGCGCTTTATTATATGAATAAAATAGCTCCAGAGCATCTTGAACTAATGGTCGCTAATCCTTTTGATTTGCTACCCTATATAAAACATGCAGGCGCGATTTTCATGGGTCCTTACACACCCGAGCCAATGGGAGATTATATAGCTGGTCCCAATCATACGCTTCCGACCGGAGGTAGCGCCAGGTTTTACTCCCCTTTGAACGTGGAAAATTTTTTAAAGAGATCTTCGATCATCTCTCTTAGTCCGAAGGGTATGGATGAACTTGCGAAAGCTTGTGCACTTTTAGCGAAAACCGAAGGTCTTGACGCTCATCAAAGATCGGTAGAGATACGACTGGAGAAGTAGTGGATTTTTTTCGCCTGACTTCAACTCTGCTTTTAGCTCTTTTTTTTACTTCATGTAATGATATCTGTTGTAAGAACGATGATCACGGTGTTAAAAGCGAAAGGATTTTCGGAGATGTACAACCGCCTGAAGTTTGTTCCGATTTTACTAAGAAAAAGTTCGTTTACGATCTGCTTCACGACAGTTATCTGTGGGCGAATGAGACTCCTTTCATCGATTTTGCCGACGAAAGCGCCTATCCTGATGAGTATAGAGTGCTTGAAAAGCTTAAATATCCTAAAGATCGTTTCAGTTTTATCATTCCTAAAAAAGAGTACGAGAACTTTTTCGTCGCATCTAAAAGCGTGGGTTTTGGATTTTCTTTTGTCTGGAGGGGTGCGCAGGATTTTGTGGAATCTTTACAAATAATTTTGGTCTATCCCGGTTCGTTCGCGGATAAGGCAGGCTTGAAGAGATCGGATATTATAGTCGCTATCGACGGATATAAGATAGACGATATATATAAAAACGATGAGCTTTTAGATAGGTATTTCGGTTTTGGCGACGAGTTGAACGCGACTTTTACGATCAAGATGCCAGACGAAAAAACGAAAGATATAGTGATAACAAAAGGTGAGTTCGATCTTAAAAGCGTCATAAAAAGCGAGGTTTTCGAAGTGAACGGTAAAAAGACGGGTTATCTTCTTTTTCAATCTTTTACCGGCGGCTCGAAATCACAGCTTCAGGAGGCTTTTTTAGAGTTTGAAAAAGCCGATATAAAAGAGTTGGTTTTAGATCTTCGTTATAACGGGGGAGGATACGTATATGTAGCGAATCTTCTTTCGTCCATGATTGCCGGCAAAAAGGTTTTCGGCAAGATATTTTTAAAAGAGGTTTTCAACGACAAATACTCTATCTATAACAAGAGCAACTATTTTTTAAAATCCTCATCGTCGATTTCGTTGCCGAGGATTTTTATTTTGACTACAAAAGAGAGTTGTTCGGCGAGTGAGCTTGTTATAAATTCACTCAGATCTTCCGTTAGCGGCGTGAAAGTAGTACAGATAGGAGACAGAACTTGCGGGAAGCCTTACGGAATGATCGGCGGGGGATATTGCGACCGTTATATTTTGCCGGTTCAGATGAAAAACTTAAATGCCGACGACGAGGGTGAGTATATAGACGGATTAGAGCCCGATTGCGTTGCTGAGGATGATTTGTGGCACGATTTTGCCGATACTAACGAAACTTTATTCAAATCGGCTCTTTTTTATATATCTAACGATAGATGTCCTGATATCGTCAAATCAAAAAGAGAAGTCAAAACTTTTCCTAGTGTGAAGGAAGAGAGTTTCAAAAGGAGATTCAATGTTTTTTAAAGTCGTGCTAATTGCGGCATCGCTGTTTTTTAGCGGCTGTTTCGATCATTTTCAAAGGTTAAGACAGACGGCCGTTATTGAAAACCCCACCAAGGCGTGTAGCGCGGAGCTTGAAAAAAAGATTTTAAAACTCTCCAATATAAAAAGCGCCGAACTTTCGGATCTTTTCGTCAAAGAGCCCTATCTGGTTTTAACCAATCGACCAAAAGTTCCTTATCCTCATGAACAAAAGCCTCATGCGGTACCGGGAAGCGAAAAGTTTTTTATGCTCTATCTTGACGGTGAGGAGTGTTATGTCGGACTATTAAATGAGATGGAGTACGTAACGCATAGAGAGAAGATCGACAGATGTAATTGTAAAATAAGCGGAAAAAGATGAAAAAAATTTTGGTTATTGCCGACGGGCTGCTGGCAAATGTCTTTTTGCAAAGGCTCGAAGATTTGGATGCGACGGATAATATATATCATATAGTTTACTACAAAGAGAGTACCCTTACGAAAAAGCGTTCCGATAAATTTATCTATTATCATATCGATCCCACCAGTTTTACGAAGCTCTCAATGCTTCTTGAAGATGTGGAGTTTTATCAAGTTATGCTCATTTTGGGAAATAAAACCGATCTTCAAGCTACATATGAAAATATAAGAAAAATCGACTCGAATCAATCGGTCGTTATATTGGATAAGTGGAATCTTGGAATCGTTCATCAGCATACCACGGTCATAGATATGCATGAGAGAGTCGCAAACATTTTAAGCAACTATCTTCCCGATATTCCTCTTTTCGCCCAGAATATCGGTCTTGGGCAAGGTGAGATTATGGAGTTTAAAATTCCTTTCGGAAGTGCGTACGTATATCGACATGTCGGGAACATAGAGCAAAAGAGATGGAAAATAGCGGCGATTTTTAGAAAACAGGAGATTTTATTGCCGACGAGCAAAACGATGCTGGTGCCAGATGATACGATTTTGGCGGTTGGAAATCCGAATGTTTTAAAAGGGGTATATAAGAGTATAAATAGGCAATTCGGACAGTTTCCGCTTCCTTTTGGACAAAATATATACGTACTTATCGATATGGTTATGATGAACGCCAAAGTTATAGATCTGCTTTGCAACGACGCGATGATCATGCATGCGAAACTAAATAGTAAAAAGCTCGTATTTAGAGTAGTCAACGCTAAGTACGGCAAAGTGCTCGATAAACTTAAAAAGTATCAAAGAAGTACCTCCATCGAAGTGATATTCGATTTTCTGGACAACGAGGTAAAAGATGTCATTTTGCAAGATATAGATCAGTTTTATATCGGTCTTTTGGTTACAAACAACACCTTTTTTAAAGAGTATAAAAAGTTTTTATTCAATCTTCGTTTGCCGGTATTGAAAATCGGAAAAAGCGGTTTTTTCAATATAAAATATTCCGTTTTGCTGAGTTACGACAGCGAACAGGTCGAACAACTCTCGTCCGTAATATTCGATCTATCTTCTCAGCTTGAGATAGATATATCGCTTTTTGATTTTCAAAGCGATAAAAGTGAAGAGTGTGAAAAGATAATAGAACATTTCGAGAGTCTCTCCAAGCTTTTCGAAAAGAAGGTGAATATTGTCTCGACCGACAAAAATCCGATCAGAGAATTGTTGCCTAAAGATGATTTTTTACAGTTTGTAATATTTGACAAGGATATTCTTACATCTCCTCTTTTGGCGTTTTTCAGTACAAACGTACAAAAGCACTATTTTCGATTTATGGACAAATATCAACTCTTTTTACCGTATGAATCATAAAATTATAAACCTAATTTAAATATAATCATGTAACTTTAGAAAGAGGGAGTTGCATGCAGGTGAAAATTCATTTCGACGATAGCACGGCGGATGATTATATCGTCTTTATTGACGAGATGAAGAGTTTGCGTTTTAAAACGAAAGTCGCGATTATCACCAATCCGAAAATATCCGGTTTGCATCTTCATAAACTTCTACAAAAGATAACAGCGAAAGAGCTTTACATAATAACGGTCGCCGACGGAGAAGAGTATAAGAACGAGCGGACGCTTGATTTGATTCTTGAAAATCTTTTCAATCACCGATTCGACCGCTCTTCGGTACTTATAGCGTTTGGCGGGGGAGTCATCGGAGATATGACGGGATTTGCCGCCAGTATTTTTCAAAGAGGGATAGATTTTATTCAGATTCCCACAACCCTACTGTCTCAAGTTGACGCGAGCGTAGGCGGAAAAACCGGCATAAACAACAAGTTCGGAAAAAATCTCATAGGAGCTTTTTATCAGCCTAAAGCCGTATATATCGAGACCTCTTTTTTAGATACTCTCGCGCCTCGTGAATTTAGCGCCGGTGTGGCGGAGATAGTGAAAATGGCGGTGACGTTCAACGGCGATTTTTTTCATTTTCTAGAAAAAGCCGATCTTCATAATAGAGAAGATCTCACTTTCGCAATAAAAAATAGCGTGGCTACAAAAGCCGAAGTTGTGGCGAGCGATGAAAAGGAAAAAGGGGTGAGAGCCGTTTTGAATTACGGTCATACTTTTGCCCATGTTATAGAAAATTTGACGAATTACAGCCGATTTTTGCACGGTGAAGCCGTGGCTATCGGTATGGTTATGGCAAATTCACTGGCTCGAAAACTTGATCTATTGAGTGAAAAAGAGTCAAAAAGAGTCGTCGAGCTTTTACGAAAATACGATCTTCCGATCTCATATGAAATAGAAGATGCGGAACTTTTTTACGAAGGTTTTTTTCATGACAAAAAGACGCAAAACGATAGCGTAAAGTTTATATTGCCAAAAGGGATAGGCGGTTATAAAATCGTGAAAGATATCGACAAAAAGCTTGTATTGGAAGTTTTAAGCGAGTTTTCACCGTGAAAAACTTATTTTCGATTCTAGTTGCGCTATCTCTTTCGTATTCTCATCTTTTAGGAGCGGAAGCCAACTCCACGCAAGAGACCTCCCGGATTCAAAATCAAAAAGAGATCACTCTAAAAGAGGCGCAAGAGAAGATAAAATCAAATCAAGAGATACAGGCGAAACTCGACACTATAAACGACAAATTGAAAATAGATCTACTATATACGAAGTACAACAATCATCAAGTCTATTTAAATCTAAAGAAACAGCTTAAAAAAATTCAAAAAGAGCTTGCAAAAAGCACGCTAAAAAGTGACGATCCGCACAGAAATATTATGATCAACGAAGAGAAGGCTTTGGAGAATCAGATCGAGCTTTTACAGGATTTTCAAGCGCCTCCGTTTGAAGATTTGACGAAACCAAAAGATATCGCTAAGGCACCTGATATCAAGTCTCCTTTGGATATTTTGAACGGTTTTAGATATTTGAAGCTTTTAAAGAGTGAAAAAGAGGAGTTTTTACGAAAGCTTGAAGGTTTGAAAAATCTTATATCGCTGTTAAGGGAGAAAAAAAATCTTTTGGGTGCGGCCAAGGACTCCGAGTTGAACAGACAACTCGAAGAGATACTGCCGTCTTATCAGCTGGCCGAGAATACGTACAGGCTCTATGCTAAAAAGGTTGAAGACAGTAAATTGAAAGTTACATCCGATATCAAAGTACAGATGGAGAAACTTTTCAATATTTTGATCATGATAGGGGTGATCGTCCTCTTTTCTTTCATTTTCAAGTATGTTGCCAAAAAGACGATAAGCGATAACCAAAGATATTATATGGCGAACAAGATTATAAACTTTAGCAACTTTTTCTTCATATCGCTGGTTTTACTCTTTTCTTTTTTAGAAAACGTGACATATTTCGTTACCGTTTTGGGATTTGCCTCCGCCGGTATCGCGATCGCTATGAAAGATCTTTTTATGAGCTCTCTTGGATGGATGGTTATAGTTTTCGGCGGAAGTTTTCATGTCGGAGATAGAGTGAAGGTTTTTAAGGGAAGCCATGAATATGTCGGGGATATCGTAGATATCTCTTTTTTGAGAATGACGATTTTAGAAGATATAACATTAACGACCTATACTCATAACAGAAGAGCAGGAAGGATCATATTTATACCCAATAACTACATCTTCACCGAGCTTTTGGCAAACTATACTCACGGAAAGATAAAGACGGTCTGGGACGGCGTGGATATTATGATTACGTTCGACTCGAATTACAAAAAGGCGCAGCATATCGTTCGTGAAATCGTGAAGAAGTATTCAAAAGGTTATACCGAAATATCAAGAAAACAGTTGAATATGCTTAGAAGTCAATATAGTTTGAAGAATATAAACGTTGAACCTAGAGTATATACTTTCATAGAGGATTACGGCGTCAAGATTTCATGTTGGTATATGACCAATTCGTATGCGACTTTGACTTTAAGAAGCAATATCTATGCGAATATCCTCGATGCGGTCAATGAAGCCGAAGATATAAAAATAGCGTATCCTACTCAGATAGTGAATATCAAAAAAGATATCAATTTACCGCCGAAGGATGAGGGTGAAGCGAGTATTTCTTAAGACTTTCGGTTGTCGTACGAACATATACGACTCTCAAATCATAGCCGAACATATCAAAGATTTTTCGCTTGTGAAAAGCGAAGAGGATGCCGATATCGTCGTCGTCAACTCTTGCACCGTGACAAACTCCGCGGACAGCAGCGCCAGAAGCTATATAAATTCTCTTCAAAATAGCGGTAAAAAGGTTATTCTCGCAGGTTGCGGCGCTATAAGTAAGGGAGAGACTCTTTTTAAGAACGGTAAGATTTTCGGGGTATTGGGACATTCCGAGAAAAAGAATATCAACGAGCTTTTGAAAAAAGAGAGTCGTTTTTTCGAACCTGGTGATCTTGTAAGTATAGACGAGACGATAGTCGAAGATTTCAGCTCTCGAACAAAAGCTTTTATCAAGATACAGGAGGGATGCGATTTTAATTGCAGCTATTGCATCATACCGTCGGTAAGAGGCGGCGCCAGAAGTCAAAGCGAAGAGTTGATTTTGATTCAAATAGAAAAACTTGCGGCAAACGGTTACGGTGAATTCGTTTTAACAGGTACGAATATCGGCAGTTACGGAAAGGATAAAAATAGTTCTATAGCCAAACTCCTTAAAAAAATTTCATTTATAAAAGGGGTTAGAAGAGTACGACTAGGTTCGCTCGAGCCCGTTCAGATCGATGATGAGTTTATGGAGCTTTTGGATGAGGATTGGCTTGAAAAGCATCTGCATATAGCTTTGCAGCATACCAGTGTAGAGATGTTAAAGATCATGAGACGGCGAAACGATCTTTACGGCGATTTGCGTCTATTTGAGTCGATCGCGCAAAAGGGATTTGCTCTTGGAACGGATTTTATCGTCGGACATCCCGGAGAGAGCGAAAAGATTTGGCGCGAGGGAGTGGATAATTTTAAGAGATTTCCGATAACCCATCTTCATGCCTTTAGTTATAGCAAAAGAGAAGGTACGCATTCGGCTAAAATGAGCCGGGAGGTAAACGGAAGAGTCGCTAAAGAGAGATTGAAAATATTGCAAGAGATAGTCGATGAAAACTCTTATTCGTTCAGGAAGAGGTTTTCGCACGAGCTTGTCGTTTTGGTGGAGGAGAGAAAGGGTGAGTATCAGGTGGGATACGATCAATTTTTCAATAGAGTCCATATAAAGAGTCCTCTTGAATTGGAAAAGGAGTGGGTTAGTTTGAAAGATGTGACGGTGAAAAAGGAGGGAAATTTTGCGTTTATGGATTAATAAGAGAAATATTATAACGCTAATAGCGGCGGTTATGCTTGTGATTCTCTCAAGTATCGCCTATTTTCATAAACCGGTCGAGAGTATAGATCTTAAAACGTATGAGAATTTTTTGGAGAACGATCTCTTTAAAAAAGCCAAAATCGTCGATAACAGAGTGATACTATCGACAAACGAGGGCGATTACTCCATTATCCGTATGGGAATAGACGTTGAGAAACTTTTACATAAAGTTCCGGTCGAGATAGAGGATAGCTCTCAGACGAACGACGCTTTAGTCGTTTTAATGTTTTTGGCCGGAGTTTTGATCTTTACCTTTCTTTTCGGAAAGAAAGAGAGAGATATAAAAAACAAAAAAGAGTCTAAAAGCGAGTTTGTTCCCGAAATGATGACGCCCGGCGCGCCCATGCAGATAAACCCGGTTACATCGAAAGTCACATTCAAAGATGTAGCCGGAATAGACGAAGTGAAAGAGGAGCTTTACGAGATCGTCGATTTTTTGAAAAATTCTCAAAAATATCATGATTTCGGCATAAAAATGCCTAGAGGCGTGTTGCTTGCCGGACCACCTGGTGTTGGAAAGACGTTGATCGCAAAGGCGGTCGCGGGGGAGGCGGGAGTGCCGTTTTTTTATCAAAGCGGCGCCTCGTTCGTACAGATATATGTAGGTATGGGGGCTAAGAGAGTGAGGGAGCTTTTCGGAGTGGCGAAACGATATGCTCCTTCGATCATTTTTATAGATGAGATCGATGCTGTTGGAAAGGCCAGAGGCGGAGGTAGAAACGACGAGAGAGAAAGCACTCTTAATCAGCTTTTGACAGAGATGGACGGTTTTGAAGATAACTCGAACGTCATAGTTATAGCCGCGACCAACCAATTCGAATCTCTTGATAACGCTCTTCTTCGAGCAGGTCGTTTTGATAGAAGGGTTTTCGTGTCTTTGCCTAATATCAAAGAGAGAGAGCAGATTTTAAAAGTACATTTGAAAGATAAAAAGTACGATGCCGACGTAGCTGAGCTTGCGAAGATGACGGTAGGTTTCAGCGGCGCTTCGTTGTCAACCTTGGTAAACGAAGCGGCTATCAACGCTCTTAAAAGAGACGGCAAAACGATCCAAATGATAGACTTCAACGCCGTTAAACAGAAAGTTCTTTTGGGCAAGAAAAAGATATTAAGTTACTCTCCCAAAGAGAGTGACGTATTGGCGACGTATCAGGCTGCAAAAGCGCTTTGCGCTTACTGGTACGAAGTGGATTTCGATAAAGTGACGATGATCGACGGTTTTATGGTCGAGATGGAGAAGGAGATAGCCTCAAGAACCGAGCTTAGCGCGAAATTGAAGGTATATCTTGCCGGTTACGTGGCTTCGGAGCTCTATTATAGTGAGATATATACAAACTGTGCGGCGGATATAAAGAAAGTAAAATCGATAGCCGACGAGATGGTGCAAGTTTACGCGATGGGTGAAGGCATATACGCCGCTCCGATAGATAGTGCCACGATAGTTGATGAAGCGATAGAAGATGTGGAGGGTTTTTTACATAAAATGAGAGAAGCCGTCGAAAAGATTAAGGAGCTTCTTATCCGAAAAGAGAGCATAACAAAAGAAGAATTAGGAAGTGTAGTGCGTGAATTTCTTTAGCGGTTTTTGTTTGGAGGGTGAAGAGCTGTTGTTTGAAAACTTTATTAAAAAAGGCGATTATTGCGTAGCCGGTTTTAGTAAAGGAGCGATAGACGCTTTTTCGTATGTTTTGGATACGCGAAGAAGAGTCGATACGCTTTTGCTTTTTTCGCCCGCTTTTTTTCAAAATAAAGACGAAACCTTCAAAAGAGCGCAACTTCACTATTTCAGAAAGGATGAAAAGCGCTATATAGAAAACTTTTTGAAAAATTGCTCTTACGGATCGGATATCGATTTGTCGCCTTTTTTCAAAAAAGAAGATGAAAAGGAGCTTAAAAGATTACTGAATTTCACTTGGAGAGAGAGTGAACTTGAGAGACTGAAAAAATCGGGTGTTTTGATAGAGGTTTTTTTAGGCGGTAGAGACAAGATCATAGATTCGGCGGTTGCAAGGGATTTTTTCAAACCTTACGCTAGCGTATATTTTATAAAAGAGGGAGGACATTTGCTTAATGGATAGAGTGAAAATCGGAGTTTTGACGGCATCGGATCGTGCAAGTTGCGGTATATACGAGGATATATCCGGTAAGGCGATTATGGATACTTTAAACGAGTATCTTTTAAACGAGACGGAGTATATTTATAGATGTGTCGCGGATGAACAGGAGACAATTGAAAAAACGCTTATCGAGCTTGAGCAAAGCGGTTGCCGCCTTATAGTAACTACCGGCGGAACCGGTCCGGCTCCAAGAGATATAACACCCGAAGCTACTCAGGCGGTATGCGATAAAATGTTACCCGGTTTTGGAGAACTTATGAGAAGCGTTAGTTTAAACTTCGTACCTACGGCCATACTATCGAGACAGACGGCGGGTATAAGAAAAAACAGTTTGATTATAAATCTTCCCGGAAAACCAAAATCCATAAGAGAGTGTTTAGATGCCGTTTTCCCGGCGGTTCCTTACTGTATCGATTTAATCGGAGGAGAGTTTTTGGAGTGCGACGAAAAGGTCATTAAAATTTTTAGACCCAAAAAGTGATCTTTTTAAGTTTCATCTTAACACTTCGTACTAGATATAAACTAAAATTTTTTTTTACCTTGCTTTGATATAATTGAGTGTTATATTATAAATTTAGAAGGAGTATAGATGGGATTTTTTGACTTTATAAAAGATGCCGGCGCGAAGATTTTAGGCAGAGGCGATGACAACGAAAACGTTAAAAAGCTGATCGAGGAAGAGAAGGAGACGATGCCTATCGAAGATTTGCAAGTCATAGTCGAAGGCGATACCGTTACATTGAAAGGAAAAGCCAAAAGTGCGGAGGATAGAGTGAAGGCCGCATTGATTGCGGGAAATATAGAAGGTGTCACGAAAGTCGTAACCGACGAGTTGGAAGCCGACGACGACGTCGAGTTGAACGAGACTTATTACGAGATACAAAAAGGCGACACACTATGGAGGGTGGCGGATATCTACTATAACGACGGAAGTAGGTACAAAGAGATCTTCGAAGCGAATCGTGAAGTCATAAAAGATCCTGATAAAATATATCCGGGCCAGATGATCAGAATTCCTAATTTCGTAGCTTAAATCATGCACCTTTTTGGTGCATGATATGCTAATTTTTCGGTTTTACGGCTATAAAGAGAGTCGAGATGTTCATAGAGTATCCTTTTGCGACTTCTATATTAAAACCGGTCTCTTTCAACTCTTGGATAAGTCTTTCTTTCGTTAAAAAACCCTCTATCGAATTTGGCAGATAACTGTAAGCTTCATGGTTTTTAGATACTATTCCTCCGATTAGAGGGAGTATTTTTTTCATATAAAAGTCTCTCAGTTTCGAGAGGAGGGTCTCTTTTTGAAGTTTCGTAAATTCTAAGATCACCAGTACGCCTCCCGGTTTTAAGACTCTGTAAAACTCTTTTAATCCTTTATCTCTTTCGACTACATTACGAAGACCGTAGGAGATGCTGAGAATATCGACGGAGTTATCTTTTGAGGGGAGATCTTTCGCTTCCGCTTGTAAGAATTTTGCGTTCAAATTTTTTCCTCGGGCAACTTCGAGCATTCCCGAGGAAGGATCCACTCCGTAGATCTCCGATATTTTTATTCCTCTTTCTTTTGCCTCTTTGTCCCAATGTTCGCACATATCACCTGTTCCGCAAGCTACATCTAAAATCATATCTATATTTTTATGTCCATAGATCTCAAAGGTTGTTCTACAGGCCTCTTTACGCCAGCCTTTGTCTATGCCGAAACTCAAAACTCTGTTGGCGACATCATAACTTTTTGCGATGTTGTCGAACATGGTGACAATTTTTTCTTGTTGATTCAATCTTTTTCCTTCCTTCGTTATCTATAATATTTCAAAGCTTTGGGAATTAGCTTCTTTATTTTACGGATTCTGTTGGCGTCTGCCGGATGCGTAGAGAGAAACTCCGGCGGTTTTTTACTATTTTGTGTAAGCCTTATCATGTTTTGCCAAAATTTCAGAGCTTCTTTGGGATCGTATCCGGCTTTTGTCATAAGGTATAGTCCAATTTCATCCGCTTCGTATTCGAATTTTCTACTAAAGGGAAGCACCATCCCGAATGTTTCTCCGGCACCGTAAGCTTGATTGATAATTCCTGCGTACTTACCGCCTCCTATCGCTCCCGCCGCGATCTGTTTACCCATACGTCCAAGCTGTATCATACTCATTCTTTCGGCTCCGTGTCTAGCGATGGCGTGAGCTACTTCATGGCCTATAACGGTAGCTAATTGATCTTCGTTCGCCACCGCACGAAAGAGTCCGGAATAGACAAAGACTTTTCCTCCGGGCAGACAAAAAGCGTTTGGGATATCTTTATCTATAACGAAAAATTGCCATTTATATCCCGGCTGTGCGGCGGCTTTGGCTATTTTCATACCCACTTTTTTAACTACGGCATTTAGTCTCGGATCGTTGCTGACTCGCTCTTTTTGAAGAATCTCTTTTGCCGACTGATAACCCATCTGAAGTTCTTGCTGGGGTGAAAATATGACAACTTGATTTCTATGAGTGTAAGGCGTCTTCGAGCAAGAGAGTAAAAAAATCGACAAAAATAGACCAAATAGAAGCTGTAAAGATTTTGACATAGTACCTCCTTTACAAAATCTTAAATCGGATAAAAATTGATTATATCAAAAATTCTTTACAAAGTTATATAATATATGAAATCATCTATCGTTCTATGATTTTTATGAAGATTCACCTTTTTTCAAAGAGGCAAATTCTTGAAGTTCTTTAGCTATTTTCTCGTCCAATCTTTTTTTCTTTTTCGAGAAGTCGGATTTTACTCTCTTTAGTATCTCTCTTTCATCTTCGGATATTTGATCCTTTTGATCTTCAAGCATCTTTATGATCAAGAATGTCTTACTGAGTTTATGGCATTTTTTTAACATCTTATAAAGTTTTTTGCTATGTTTGTGAATCTTTTTTAGAGAATTTATCTCAATAACCTCTTCGAAAGAGTAGATAAATTGTTCGAATCTGAAAAAGGATTTCTCCATCTTTTCATAGCTTTTATCGTCGTTACAACTATCGTATTTGTTGCACATATTTTTCAATTTTTCGAATATCGACTTGAATTTCATCGTTGAACTGTATCCGATGGAGATTTGAGCGTCGTACGAAAGGTAGGATCGATTATTCTCTTTGATGAAAAGTTCATATTGTCTATGAATGATCGCATACTCTCTGGTTCTGAAATATTTCGATATTTTGACATTTTCATCGGTAATCTTTTGTGATAAGTTTTCTAAAAGCATTTTTAAATAATCACTGTTTAACTTTTCGTTGATCTGTTTAAATTTTTTATGTATAAGCTGAAGATCTTTTTGTGTTTTGGTCAATTTGAGTAGGTTGTTCAGATGTAAAAAAATCTTATGGTATAGCCTCTCTTCGAAGATATTCATATACTCGGATAGGATGAATTTACTCAACTTGAGATTTTTTCTATAAGATTTCAACTCTTTTTCATCATCGGGATCTTTTGTGAGAGCTTTTATAGATTTTTCGATCTCTTTTAATAGGTAATAGAGCATAATTCTTACGCTTTCAGCCGTTTTCATCTCTTTGAAAAGTACTTTTCTTATCGATTTTATGCGGGAATTTTCAATATCTTTAAACACGGCGTAGATATTGTACGGGTGTTTGAGCGGATCACCAAGAAGCGCTAAATGTCTGTTTTCGTATCTGGGATCGTTCGTGATTTCCCTGTCTATTAGGTCTTTTATCGCCTCGTTTTGCAAAATCGAGTTGGATTTGTCGTAGCATTGTTTTGGAATCGTCAGTATATATAAGCCGTTTAGATCGCCCGTATAAACGCTAAATGATAGTCTGCATCCGTCTAGGGTGATCTTATATTTTTTTATCGATAACTCTTTGGCGATACGTTTTTTTTTCGCCGACCGGAACTCTTTTTTATCTATTGTGAAGAGTTTTTTTCTTTGTGCGTAACCAACGCCTCTTCTAACCGTTTTTGAATATTTTTTATCTTTTTTTTGATATTTGATCTCCTTACAGAGTTTGATTTTAGTAAAAAAGATGTGATACTCCGTAACTTCGCTTTCGAGATCGTTTATTAGAGATTTAATATTATCCGTTAGTAGAAACTTTTTCTCACTTTTTTGCATAAAAGACTCCTATATCGGACTATTATACAAAAAAAAGTTACTATTTGGCTGTTATCTGATCTAAAAGTAAAAAAAAATATAGGCTGAGTAGTTTCGATACAAAAGAGAGAGCCCAAACGCTCTCTCTCTTTTGCGGATTTTTTAAGCTTTTCCAGTAATGTAGTAGCTGTTGTTTCGCGGTTGATAGATAAGTGAAACTTTGTATTTTTGAGCCCAGTTTTGGATAATCGTATCAACATTCTCTTCCGTGATTTTCGAATCGATATCTTTTTTGATTTTTAAAAGATCTTTGTTGTTGGAGAGTGTTACGTAAGATTGGTAACTTTTAAGGGTGTCGTTTAGTTGAATAACGTGTTTTTCGATTTCGTTGAAACCGCCGGTGTTGTTTATGACGCTTTTTAATTTCCGTTTGTTCGCCTCGCTGGTAGGGTAGCCAAGTTGTGTTAAGAATCCTTCAGTTTCAAACTGTACCATAAAAACTCCTTAAAATTTAGTTACTAGTAATTTTATCTATTATCCACTTAAGATACATTTAGCCATCCTAAAAAAAATTATTAACAGTTTAAATTTAAATAACTTTAGTAAAAAAAAGTATAATTTTGCTATATAATACGAAATTCAATTTATTTCATGTTAGGTAGGAAATGGTAAGCAGACAAATTCATTTTTTCGGATTCATCGGCGGAAGTTTGCTTATTTTATTTATCGTGCTCTTTTTCGGAAAGGAATTTTACAATCAATGGTGCGACTATAGCGTAAGCGATTATGAACTTCAAACAATAAAATCCGATCAAATAGTCATGCAAAAGAGCGCTCTTGAAGATCTCGCCCAAAGTCTGAACGAGCAGAGCGACTATATGATTTACGAAGATTTGCGAAAAGCCGTTGATGAAGATCGTGAAAAAAAAGGTATAAAAAAACCTGACCTCTTGATAGTTGACGAAGAGTTACGAAAAGTTACCGTTTCCAAAAAAGATCATTCTTTGAAACAGGATCCTTCATCCGAACAAAAAGAGAAACCAGATCCCGTTACTTCGGTAAAAAGATCGATTAAAGAGATAATGAACTCTTATGCACTTTTGCAAAATCGATCGTATCTTAACGATGAAGATAAAAAAGTTCTCGATAGGATCGTATCTCTTTTAAGACCTTTGAAAGAGAATATAAAGGTCGTAGTCGAAGGTCATACGCAAAGCGGTTTGGCACCTTTTATAAGCTCGGATATGGCGGAAGCTACTTCTAAGTATCTTCAAGAGAGTATTCCATCTTTAAATATCGAAAGTATCGGTTATGCGAATCGATATCCGATTTGCGAGGATGTCAACGATATAAGTAACAAAAGAGTTGAAATAATAATAAGAAAAAGGAGTGGAGATTGACAGAGTTTATTGTACAGTTGGTATTGGTATTGGTCGCTATGGGAGGATTTGGTTATCTAATCGGCTATCTTTATGCGAGGGCGAAAGCTAAAGAGAAATACGAAGAGAAGATAATGAAAATGACCAATATCATAAACGAGAAAAATGAAGCTATTATCAAGGTAAAGAGCGATTTGAGAATTTTACAAAGAACTCAAAGCGAGAATGACGCTATATTGCTTCAAAAAGAAAAAGAGATCAAGGAAAAAAGTGACCTCTTGCAAAGGTTAAGGAGTAATTACGGTGAGCTTGAAGATTTGATAAAAGAGATTCAAAAAGATTTTCAAATGATAAAGCACGATAAAGAGCTTCTTTTAAAAGAGCTTCGAGAAAAAAAGCAGCTTCTTAAAAATCAAGATAATATAATAGTTTTGTTGGAGAAAAAGATAAAAGAGTTAAGTCACGAATTTTAACGCAAGTGCGATTTTAAGCGTTTACGAATTTTTATTATAATGCTTCGAGGAGTTTTAAATGTTGAAAAAACTTATTCTCGGAGTAGTGATAACAATGTCAAATGCACACCAATACACCAACAAGCTCATAAACGAGGAATCGCCGTATCTGCTTCAGCATGCGCATAATCCGATAAATTGGTACCCTTGGTCGCGCGAGGCTTTCGAAAAAGCAAAAAGTGAGAATAAACCGATTTTTCTCTCCATCGGTTACTCGACTTGCCACTGGTGTCATGTGATGGAGAGAGAGTCCTTTGAGAATCTTAAATTAGCCGAATATATGAACGAACATTTTGTCTGTATAAAGGTTGACCGAGAAGAGTATCCCCATATAGACCGGTATTATCAAGAGGTATATGCGCTTTTGAATAAAAGAAGCGGAGGATGGCCTTTAAACGTTTTTATGACGCCCGATAAAAAGCCTTTTTATTGTGCTACTTATTTGCCGCTTAAGAATCGTTACGGCAGGGTTGGGATGCTCGGCATCACTCAATATCTGTATCAGTTATATAAAAATCAAAGAGAAAAAGTGAACCAAAGCGCTGATTCTATAATGGGATATTTAAAGAGGGCTTCGCGAAAAAGTGCGGATAATAAGAGGTTGAATCTTAAATCCGACGAGCTGTATGAACACTTTTTGCGAACCGTATTGCAAAATTACGACAAAAAATATCACGGTATCGGCGAAGAACCGAAATTTCCTTATGCTACGATTATGGGTACGCTTTTGGATATCTATCTGATCAAGGGCGATAAAAAAGCTCTTAAGATCGCAAAAGATACTCTTGAAGCTATGGCCAAAGGCGGTATTTACGATCAGATCGAGGGAGGTTTTTACAGATATAGTACGGATAGAGAGTGGATGATACCCCATTTTGAAAAGATGTTATATACGAATGCCGAGTTGGTGGATGTCTATACGAAAGCATATAAAATAACGAAAAACGAACTTTTCAAAGAGGTGGCCGTTTCGACGATAGAAAATATCGACGACAGATTTGAAAAAGATGGACTCTACTTTTCCGCCAGCGATGCCGATAGTGACGGTGAAGAGGGGAAATATTTTCTTTTTGATTATTTCGATTCATTAAAAGCGTTAAAGGACGGCGGTTTTTCTCAAAGCGAAGCCAAAGAGGCGCTAAAATATTTGGGTATAACAAAAAACGGAAATTTCGAATCTAAAACCAATCCGTACATTTTAGGAGATTCTAAACCCAAGAAGATGGATAAAGCTAGAAAAGTACTTTTACGGCTTCGAAAGAGAAACGACTATCCTTTTATCGACATGAAGATTCAAACTTCCTGGAATGCGCTTTTTATAAAAGCGCTTCTTCATTCATGGGTTTTGGATCGAAAATATCTTAAGCGAGCTTTAGTTTCGCTTCAAAGACTTTTGGATGAACTCTATATTGACGGCGAGTTGTATCATCAGAAGGTTTTTGGAAAAAAGCCGAGCGTCAAAGGTTATCTCGAAGATTATTCTTTTTTGATTTCGGCTTTGTTGGAGGCTTACGATCTGACTTTGAATAAGTACTATCTTGATATCGCGTCAGCTTTAAATACAAAAGCCGTTTTGAAATTTTATAAAAGCTCGCACTGGTATATGTCCGATGACTCTTTTATCTGCGAAGCCGTTGCTTATGACTCGTCATATGCCAGTTCATTATCGGTTATGTTTGAAAATCAATTCATTTTGGCGAATATTTTTGAAAATCATGATATGTACGATTTTGCCAAAGAGCAATTGTCGAAATTTGCCGATGATCTGAAAGAAGATCCCTTCTCATACGCCTCTCTTACAAGAGTATATCTGGGATATTTGCATGGATATGTGCTTGTAAAGGGAAAAAAGGAGTCATTACTGAAAAATATGAAATTAATCGAATCGCTAAAATATCCGTTTGTTTTAAAAAAGCCGATTTCAAAGAGTGGATTTGCGGCTTGTAAGATAGATAGATGTTTCGCGATTGATGAAAATATAGAAAATGTGCTCTCAAAAATAGAATAATTTGATTTTTTATTAAATTTTTTTTCGTCGGTGCCGATTTAGAGAAAATATAATACTCTAAAAAGGTAAAAAGTGGCTTTGTTGGATATATTTAAATCATCATCATCACATACGGAGGGTGACGTCGCAAAAGCGGTCGAATTCCAAAATGTGGTGATTTATAGTGATAACGTAGCCAAAGATCTGCAAAATGTAGCGCACAAACAAAATATAAATCCTAAATTGCTCGATTTTAAAATATTGGCCTATAAAACGCTTTATAAAAAAAAGGATGCGCCTAAATACCAAGAGTTGACACCGTTGGAGCAGGAGAGATTTTTTTCCGTAGAGAATCTCACAAATCCGAATATCGAAATAGCTCAGAAGATAAAGATCGAGATTTTTAAACGAGAGAAGAGAAAAAAGTTACCGTTTAAAATCTCGCTCGGTGCGAATAAGACGCTGACGAAGATTATTATGAAAGTACCGGCTCAAGATAATGTGGAATATAGCGACTCGCTTTATGGAGATTTGATGGCTCAAATTGACGTTAGAAAGGCGAGATTAGGGATTTTGATAGGATTTATGAAAGAGAAATCCAAATCGGAAATAAGAGCGATGATATCCGATATACAGATTAACGGAAAAATAAGTAAAGATTATACTATTTTGGTCTGTGAAGGATATGAGCCGATTCATCAAAACAACGGTGAAATAATTTTACACTATATGAATAAAAAAGATGACGACAAAGAGGGGGAAAAAAGAGTAGATCATTCCGAACGAGATTTCATGCATACGGTACGTGCGAACGAGTTGGTGATAGAGGTCATAAAATCTAAAGAGGGAAGAGCTGGTAGAGATTGCAAAAGTAATATCATCGCGTTTGAGAAAATCGATCTTTCTCAAAATCTGGATATAGTAGTAAACGAGGATTTTAGAGTTGAAGAGAAAGAGAACGTCATATACTATTATGCGAACAAGAGCGGATTTATTTACAGCGAGAAGGAGAATCATTACGAGATTAGAGACGAGTTGGTGGTGAACGAAGTGAGTTTCAGATCCACGGGCTCGATAGACGCAAGCGGGGAAGAAGATATAAAGATAAATATCGAAGGGAAGGATTCTTTGAGCGATGCCATAGGCCAAGGCGTTAGAGTCGTAAGTAGTGAAGTCAAAACCGCGGGAAATATGGGAAGCGGAGCCGAAGTGATCGCCGATAAAGTCGAAATAGGCGGACAGACGCATCAAAGTTCCAAAATCGTCGCCAAAGAGGTGGATATCAATTTGCACAAAGGAGAGGTGGAGGGTGATGTTGTTCGAATCACCACTCTTGAAAACGGAAGAGTCGAAGCCAATACCGTATATGTCGATAAAGTATCCGGAGGTGAAATCATTGCTAAAGATGTCTATTTAAAAGAAGTACTCTCAAACACCACGATTTATGCGTCACACTATATCGAGATCGAACTTCTAAACGGCAACGGAAATAAATTTATCATCGATCCGAAATCACAGAAAGATTTCAAACAGAAGGTGGAAGAGGCCGAAGAGAAGATAAAAGATAAAAAAGAGAAGATAAAAGAGACCACTAAAAAGATAAAAATATTAAGAAGAAAAATACAAAACGAGAAAGAGAACGTCAAGCAGATCAACGAGACGATTTTGGATCTAAAACAAAGACAGGCTACCGTTCCGACATCTTTGATAAATAAACTAAAAGATAATCAAGCAAACATTAAAGAGCATAATTTATTGTTAAAAGAGTTAAAAGATGATAAAATGCAGCTTGAATCTTTCGAGGCCGATTTAAGAGAACTCGTAAACGCCGTATTCGATGCGAAAGTGGTAAATAGATCCGTCTGGAAAGAGTTCAACGAAGTAAAGTTCAAAGTAGTCGAACCGCCTGTTGAAGTTTCGCATCTATTCACCGACGGTGAAATGAGCGAAGTCATCACGATAAAATCTATGGAGGATGGGAAGTATATACTTGAACGAAAAAAAGGATAATTGACATAATGATAATCGCGATAGAAGGCGAAGTCGTTCATAAAGAACCAACTCTCTTACACTTGAAACTCCCAAACGGCCTGACGTATCTTGTTCATATATCTATAAATACCAGTGCCGCGATTTCGCAGAATAAGGTATCGTTAAAAACTACTCAAATTTTCAAAGAGGATAGTCAGAAACTTTACGGCTTTGTAGATAAAGATGAAAAACTGATGTTCGATCGTCTTATTAAGATCACGGGGGTGGGACCCGGTACCGCACTTGCGGTATGTTCGACGTTTTCTCCGAAAAGTTTTGCAAAAGCTGTCATATCTCAGGACGTTAACGCTATCAAAGCCGTTCCCGGCATCGGTCCAAAAAGTGCGAAAAGGCTTTTGGTGGAGCTTGGAGATTTCGCTTTGCAAAATCAAATAAACGATCCGTACGCGAAATGCAGAAACGATGCGACTTTGGCTCTTGTGAGTCTCGGATTTAAAAAAGATAAAATAGATAAAGTCCTCTCTTTATGTGATAGTGAGACTACAGAAGAGTTGATAAAAGAGGCTTTGAAAAAATTAAGATAGATAAAGGAAGTTTTGTGAAATACGGTCTGGTTTTCGGTGCGTCAAGCTATGAGCATGAAGTAAGTATTGTAAGTGCTATCGCTCTTAAAGATCTGTTAAAAGATAATGTTGTATTTATCTTTTGTGATGAACAAAGAGAGTTTTATCTAATCTCTCGAAAACTCTTAAAATCAAAACTTTTTAGCAGCGGCGAGTATAAAAAAGAGTCTCGCTTGACCCTTAAAAAGGGAGGTTTTTATCAAAAATCACTTTTAAAAGAGAGTAGAGTAGAGTTTGATGTCTTGATAAATCTTGTACATGGTCGAGATGGTGAAGATGGCAAGATGGCATCGTTGTTTAACTTTTTCGATATACCGTTTATTGGACCTGGAATTGAAGCTAGTGTTATTAGTTATAATAAACTATATACTAAATGGTATGCTAAAGAGCTAGGAATAAAAACTGTTGATTATGAGCTGCTTCGAAAAGGAGAATATAGCATCAAAATACCTTTGCCCGTCATAATCAAGCCCTTAAGACTTGGAAGTTCCATCGGAGTTAGCATAGTAAAAGAAGAGAGTGAACTCTCTTATGCGCTTGATGTAGCATATGAATTTGATGACAAAGTGCTTATTGAGCCTTTTATCGATGGTGTGAAGGAGTATAATCTTGCAGGATGTAAGGGGGAAGATTTTATATTTTCAGTTGTAGAAGAGCCGCAAAAAGAGGAGTTTTTAGATTTTGATAAGAAGTATCTTGATTTTTCCCGGACAAAGCAAGTTTTAGAAGCCAAAATTGATGAATCGTTAAAACAAAAACTTCATAATAGTTTTAAAAAAATCTATGCAGATATGTTTGAAGGAGCATTGATTAGATGCGATTTTTTTGTTATAGAGGGTGAAGTTTTTCTAAATGAGATCAATCCAATACCGGGAAGTTACGCAAACTATCTTTTTGAAGATTTCACCGATACGATAAGAGAGTTGTCAAATCACCTTCCTGCGGAGAGGAAGATAGATATAAATTATGCATATATAGATTCGATTCAAAAAGCGAAAGGAAAGTGATAAATAAAAAATTTAATAGCTACAACATATTAGAGTTGCTTAACCTTGCCAAAGAGCTTGGAATGTGTAAAGTGTTTGTCCTCGGCTGATGCCTCAGGGGTAAAAATTGTAAAGGTATGACTCCTATGGAGTGTTTTGAAAAACACAAGCATCTTGCACAAATCAAGATGATAGGTTATAATTCCAAGGAGTCTAAGGTGGTGACTAAATAGTCATCCGACACTCTGCTTGCAGTAGTGAAGTTAAAAATCTCAGGAGAAATTGTAGAGTGTCAGATTAAGTGTTGGCTAGTAAAGTGTGTGTGTGAAATGTTAGGCTTCCACGGGAATGACCGAGACTTTATTTCTTTTTTTATCTTTTACTTGAAACTTGACATGACCGTCAACAAGAGCATAGATCGTATGATCTTTTCCCATCCCGACATTATCACCCGTATGTACTTTCGTGCCTCTTTGTCTGATTATGATGTTTCCTGCTCTTACGAACTCTCCACCGAATTTTTTGACGCCTAATCTTCGTCCGGCGGAATCTCTGTTGTTTTGAGTACTACCTTGACCTTTCTTATGTGCCATTTATTGTCCTTTTGATTGTGTGATTTTGAGCGCAATTATAGCACTTTTTACTTAAAAATCAATTAGATGCGACCTTTCGAACCTCGTGGGATCAAGATGTTCCGCGAATTTGAATTTTCGCTAATATTTTGGATATCGGTTCGAATATCGCGGTCGCGTTTACGGGCTCTATTTATCCGCTTGATTTGCATAGCGTTGAAACTTTTTCTTCTAAATCGTCAATGAGGATAAATAGATTTAAGCAAAACCGCAAATTCTCTATAAACTTCTCTTCTATACGCATATGATATAATCCGTATATTTTTACAGGAGCGGCATATGGAAGAGTTTTTACGGAGTGCGAAAGAGGCGGCGGGAGTTTGCAGCGGACTTACGGCGGGTGAGAAAAACCGTTTACTGCTTTTGATGGCGGATGCTCTTGAAGTGAATACGGACGAAATTGTGGCTGAAAACGCAAAAGATCTTCGTTACGCAAAAGAGCACAATCTTTCAAACGCTATGATAGATCGCTTGATTTTGGATGAGGGACGAATAAAAGCGATGGCAAATTCCATACGGGAGATAGCTTCGCTAAAAGAGCCCGTAGGTCGAATTCTTGAAGGTTGGAGGGTTCAAAACGGATTGAATATTCAAAAAGTCTCTATTCCCATAGGCGTTATATCGATCATATACGAGTCGCGCCCGAACGTAACGAGCGATACGGCGGCTTTATGTTTTAAGAGTTCGAATGTATGCGTGTTAAAAGGAGGGAAAGAGGCGCAAAACTCAAATGCGGTCATTGCCGATATTTTGCAAAACGTGCTTATTGAAAACAACCTTCCCAAAGAGATCATCTCACTTCTTCCGGATGCCACGAGGGAAGGTGTCGCAAAATTGATCAAAATGGACGAGTATGTCGATTTGATCATACCAAGAGGAGGAGAGGGTCTTATAAAATATGTCAGCGAAAACTCTACGATTCCGGTAGTAAAGCATGATAAAGGATTGTGTCATGTATATATCGACGAAGATGCCGATATCGATAAAGCTTTAAATATCGTCATAAATTCGAAGTGCCGTCGAACCGGAATCTGCAACGCGATGGAGACTCTTTTGGTAGATGTGAATATCGCTTCGATTATTTTGGGAGAGATCAAAAAAGCGTATCGAGATTACGGAACGCTTTTAAAAGGGTGTCGCAGAACAAGAGCGCTTGTGGAGATGGAAGAAGCGAGCGAGGAAGATTTTTTTACGGAGTATCTGGATAATGTCCTCTCCGTCAAGATTGTTGACGGAGTTGACGAAGCTATTGAGCATATAAGAAAATACGGCTCAGGCCACTCCGAGTCGATCGTTACGGAAAACTATACTACGGGAGAGAAGTTTTTAGACTCGGTCGATGCGGCATGTGTTTATATAAACGCTTCGACGCAGTTTACCGACGGCGGGGAGTTCGGTTTTGGGGCGGAAGTAGGTATCAGTACGAACAAGCTTCATGCAAGAGGACCGATGGGTATAAACGATCTTACCACTTATAAATATAAAATATACGGAAACGGGCAGATTAGAGATTGATGAGTGAGACTATACTCGAAATAGAAGATCTCACTTTCTATTACGATAAAAAAAGGGTGCTTTATAACCGATTTTCTTTAACTCTTAAAAAAGGTGAAGTAGTTACGATCGTAGGGGAGAGCGGAAGCGGCAAGAGCACCCTTTTCGAGTTGATAACAGGTGAATTGAAACCGATTGGCGGAAACATAAAAAAATCAAAGAGCGCGCAGATATTTCAAGATCCGTACAGCTCCTTTCATCCGAGTTATTCCATTATTTCACAGATAAAAGAAGTTGCGCCGCTTGAGAACCTTTATGAATATCTGGATATTTTAAATCTTCAAAGAGAATTTTTGGATAAGAAGCCGCATCAACTAAGCGGAGGACAGCTTCAAAGATGCTCCATACTTCGAGCGATTTTGCAAAAACCGGATCTTATTTTAGCCGACGAGCCCACATCCGCACTCGATAATGTCGTTCAGCTTGATGTTATGAAACTTTTGATGAAATTTTTAGAGGATGTAGGCATTTTAATGATAACTCATGACGAAGATCTCGCCCGCTGGGCAAGCGATAGGATCGTTCGAATAGGAGTTTAAGCGAAGACTCTGAAATCTAAATCTTTGAAAATAGAATTTTTTTCTTCCAGCCAATCGAGAAAAGCTTCGTCAATATTTTCAAGCGAATCGCCGAGTTTTAGAAAATTGCTGATATGCTCTTTAGTTCTTCGTATGCTGTATTCGGTTGCCGTTTCGGTAGTTATGAGAAACGCCCAGTCGCTGCTTTGCGCCAAAAGCAGTTCTCTTAACATTTGATTCAACACTCTTTTTTGAATTTCGTTATGATCGTTTTTATATTTTTGTGCAAATTTTTGCATCGTATCAGCCATTTGGTGCAGATGTCTGTAAATCCAATCATTTCCGCGATTTAGCCATACGTCGTAATATCCCCGATCTCCCCATGACGAAGGGGTGGGGCGCGTAACTTGATTTATCGGATAGATGCCAAGATACTCGATCGGAGTCAATGTTTTAAAACTCTTATGAGCATCTATCTCTTTGAAAAGATGATAGAGAAAATCGGGTCCCTCAAACCACCAGTGTCCGAAGAGTTCCGCATCGTACGGAGATACCGCCATAGGCGTTCTATCGAGATGTTCGCTTATCTCTTCAAATTGTCGTACTCTTTCAAAGTGAAAATTTTGAGCGTGCTCTTTTGTTTTGCGGTATGCGGCCGTCGGTTCGTAGAACTCTTTGTGATCGCTCTTTCCCGTAACTTTTCTATATTTGTAACCGGTGAAAACTCGATTTCCGTCGGGTGAAATATACGGTTTTATATAGCTTAATTCCAAATCGTAGCCGATATCTCTATAAAAGTCGCGATAGTTAAAATCTCCGGGATAGCCCTCTTTTGAACTCCATACTTTTTTACTGCTGTGCGGATCTCTCGCAAAAACCGCTATATCTTCTTGCGTATAGATAGGTGAAAATACGCCGTTTTGAGCTGTCGGATCGGCGCAGATGAGAGTATGTGAATCTGCGAAGAAAAATTTTATACCGTATTTGGAGAGTATTTTATCAAGACCGTCGTAATATGCGCATTCGGGCAACCAAATACCGTTTGGAGGCGTACCGAAATTTTTTATATGCGACTTCACCGCTATCTCTATTTGTGCTTGCACCGATTTTTCATTTACGCTTAATATAGGTAAAAATCCGTGTGTTGCCGCACAGGTGATGATTTCAAGTTTACCCGTATTCGCGAAAAACTTATAACCGTTCAAGAGATTTCCGTCTAAAAAACCTTCGAAGAAAGATTTGATCTTCTCGTATCTATTTTTATAAAAATGTGCCAATTTATGTTCCGCTTCGGAGGTTTTTTTCGTACGCTGAATCTCTTTGTAACCAAGCTCTATCATTTTATCGAGATGTTTTCGATATTTTTGCATCAAAAGCTCATCCGTAAACATCTCTGCAAGAGGAGGCGTCACGGATACGGTAAGTCTAAAATCGACTCCCTCGTCTATCAGTTTTCTCAAATTTTCCAGTAGAGGTATATAACATTCGTCAATCGCTTCAAAGAGCCACTGCTCTTCAAGAAAGTAGTCATATTCGGGATGTTTAACAAACGGCAGATGCGAATGTAGTACGGGAATCCAAAAACCTTTCATCACTTTTCCTCTTTCGTATGTAGTAGGGTGGAGCTGTCGTTTCGAGACAGAAAAGATTTTTCAAACATCGATCCGCGCTTAGTTAGCATGCCGGAGGAGAAGCGTTCTTCCATTCGATAGAAAATTTCATCTTTTAATAGAAATCTTTTGTTCGTTTGAGTGAAAGTGGATATGTTTCTCCAAACGATTTGATCGGAGTGAATCACCTTTGAATTCGGAGCTATGAAATAGTTTGAAGTTAAAACGGATACAAACTCGCCTTCGAACGTATAAAATCCTATCTGTGTCCAAACTTTTTTAAAATCGATTTCTTCATAAAAGTAGTAATCTCCTTCGCCGTGATATAGATCCACCTCAAAAAGAAGATCCTCATTCGCATATGCTCTTAATTTCAAAGCTTCGTAAGAGGTGTGATATTTTGAGACAAGGTGGGGCGTAACTTCCCAGTAAGTGTATATCGTTTTCGGATTCACCGCTATTGTTTTTAATGTGTCCGCGTTATATCTTAAGGGAATTTCGAACTCTTTTATCATTCTTTCCGGCAGCCAGCCGGAATCGAGTTTTTCGTAAAGTTTTTGATACTCTTTTGCTTGATGTCTCCATGAGAAATCGACACGCATATTGTGAGATATCAGATCTTTGAGTCGATCTTTTTGGTGAAAAAGCTCAAGTGCGCGCTGAGTCGAGCCTACGAGTGTCGAGGGCGAATCATCGTCAAAAGTTATTCCGACACCTTTTTTATCGTCGAAAGGAGAAGAGTGCGTAAAGTCATCGACGCTATCTTTAAGGCCTCCCACTTCTCTTACGATGGGAACGGTACCGTATTTCATGGCGATCATTTGATTAAGACCGCAAGGCTCGTAAAGTGAAGGCATATATAAGAAGTCGGCGCTTGCATACATTCTTCTAGCGAGAGCTTCGTCGTAACCGATAGTGATGGATACGTTTTCATATTTGTGCGAAATCGATGCGAGAGCGATATTGTAGTGCTCTTCTCCCGAACCGAGAATGGCTATGTTTAGAGGTAGGTATTGAAGATTTTCAAGCGAGTTTAAGAGCTGATCTATCCCTTTTTGTGAAGTGAAGCGTCCGATAAATACGAAAAGAGGTAATCTGTCATTTTGTAAAAAAAGATCGCTTAATAGCGTTTTTTTGTTTTTCGCTTTAAAGGAGAGATCTTCGCCGTTATATTTGAAGGTTAGATATCTATCTTTTTGGGGGCTGAATTCGTCATAATCGATACCGTTTAAAATTCCTACCGTTTTGTAAGCGTTTTCTTGAATGAAAAGTTCCAAAGAGCATCCGAATTTTGCGCTTTGAATCTCTTGCGCGTAGCTAGGACTGACGGTCGTTACGACATCGCTAAGAGCGATAGCGCCTTTTAGCAGATTTATATTGTCATGATATTCCAATACGGCGGGTGTGAAATAGTCCCATTTCAGATCCAATTTTTTTATACTCTCTTTTGAAAAGATTCCCTGATAAGCTAGATTGTGGATCGTAAATACGATTTTAGAGGAGAGGAAGTAGTGCTCTTTCGCCAAAATTGCCACAAGAGCGCTTTGCCAGTCGTTTATATGAAGTATTTCGTACTTTTCGCCGCTTTGTTTCATATACTCCATAACGCCATAGCAAAATATTCCGAAGCGTAAGTCGTTATCGTCGTAGTCGCCGTACATCTGATCCCTGTTAAAGAGGTTGTTGAAATCCTTTAGAAAGAGAGTGTTTTCATTTTGAAAAAGTTCGAAATAGTAGTTCTCCTCGTTTACTAAAAAATTGAAGAAGAATTGCGTCGATTTGATGTTATGTTTTTGCAAATCTATGGAGCCGTAAAGGGGCATAATCGATTTGACCTCACTATATTCCAAGAGAGCTTTGGGCAAACTAGCCGCCACATCGCCCAATCCTCCGCTTTTTGCGAAGGGATATATTTCGCTAGATATAAAAAGCACTCTCATCGGCTCATCTCCTTTAGTAGTTTTTGCGCCGCACTCTCGGGCGTTACGGGATTGATCTCCAAGCCGGACGATAGTTCGTATCCCGCTATCGTATATATGCGGGGCACTATCTTGATATTGAATGTAAAGAATCTTTGTATATGATGAAAATAGTCGATTCGAGGGTGTTCTCTAACGGCCGGAGCGTTGTTAAATACGATGTTGTAATCAAACTCTCCCAGAAGTCCGTAAAGTGCGCTAAAAACCGATTTTAAAGTTCTTGCGAGATCTATTTTTTCGGTTGTGTTTATAGCTTCAAGAGAGTGTATCTGAATTTTCGGAGATATCATGATCTCGAATGCAAACGAAGATGCGTAAGGAGTGAAAGCGACAAAAGTATCGTTTTCATAAATGATCCTCTTTTTTGCGCGAAGCTCTTCGTTTACCGTATCAAGAAGAAGAGAGCGACCGTTTTTTATATAATACTCCCTACATCTGTTTATTTGGATATCGATCTTTTCCGGTATAAATGCGGTAGCTATGATCTGCGAATGCGGATGTTTGAGAGTGGCTCCGGCTTTTAGCCCATGATTTTTAAATACCTGTATATATTTGAGTCTCGTATCGTTTTTAAGATCTTTAATTCTGGAGATGATCGTTCTTAGATAAATTCTGTACAGATCTATGGTGTATTGATCGGCTCTTAAGTTATGTAAGGGCGTCTCTACGATTATTTCATGAGCTCCAAGACCTTTTGCGTAGGTGAAAAAGCCTTCCGTGTAGGAACTCTCCTCCTCCTCTATGCTAAGTGCATGATAGCGGTTTGGAATCACTCTTGTAATCCACTCGCCGTTTTTATCCTTGATGGAAAAAATCTCTTCGGGGGTGCATGATCGGGAATCTTTTTCAAAAGGGCATAGATCGATATCGTCGTCGTTCGCGATTTTTTCGGATAGCTCAAAAGGTCTATGTAGTCTATTTGGTGCGATAATTACACGCTTGCCGCTGTAAGGACACTCTCTTATCGTTGACATCATCTCACCTCAACAGTGCCGTTTAATTTTAAAGAAGGCTCAAGCAGAAATTTAAATCCGAGACTGAGCGCTTGATTGGTCAGATCAAATCCCGACTCGCTTTGACTGACCGTATCAAGCGGCGATAAAAAGATATCCGCGGCTTTTGAAAATTCGATCGTTATCTCTTTTTTCGTATAATTGTCGTATATGATGAGTATGTTTGAATTCGATATTTCTAAGCTCTCTTGCAACTTGTCGAATTCAAGAGGAGAGCCTTGGTTTAAGCTTTGTGCGGTGATCTTGATATCTTTTAAGTTTGCGAAATGAAAATTGTGTTCTAGAAGATAGAAGAGTTTTTCTTCGCTTTTGCTTTGTATCGAGATTTCGAAATCGATTCTATTCTCTTTGGTATGAAAAGTTTTGGTCACTCTCGTATCTATTTTATGATCGTCGATATATATACCGCCGTATCGACGCAACTTCACCTTTTGATTTTCGGCGAAAAGAAGTTCGAAAGGCTGATTCGCGAAATCGCCGTATTCGTTAAAATCGCTAGAGCCGAAGTTTTGCGCATTTGCATTCTCGTCGGTAATATGATCTATAAAGCTGTTTTTCGTATGCCAATCGTGTTTGATCGATTTCTCGTATTGGGTCGTATCTTCATCCAGGTTGTGAATGGTCGATATGGACTCTTCATTTTCGGCTTTCAAGCTACTTTTTTCGATTTTTTTCTCCGGAGGGTTTAAAATCTTTTCATGATAGCTTTCAAAATAGCGGCTCATACTGTTTTGATAGTTGAAGCTTTTGTCCCTTATGTCGAATTCTACGAGTTGAGCGCCGAATTTGGTATCGAAAATCGTTATGAGATTTTTGCTTACGCATTTGATCTCTTCGTATCCGTCGAGATTGATATCTTTTATTTCGGTTGCACATTTGTTGAAATATCTTATATTTTCGCAATCGATAATAAATCTGTACGCATTATCTCTTAAGTTGGGTAGATAGATTCCTCCAAATACCCCATGCCACAAAACATCGTTGGTTTGGGCTTTGTATAGCTGTTCGAGATAGATTTCGTCATCGACTCTGTTAATCGAGAGTTCCGTATATCTTTTATGTATGCGGTTTGCCTCAGGATATTTGATTAGGAAGTTCTTCCAGACGCTTCCTTTGACGAATTTCTCTATATCGTCTTCACAAAATCGATCTTTTAACGCATCTTCCATACGGTGAAGTAGTAAGTTGTCTTTTGCTTTGAGTGCCCACTCTCCCATCTCTATATATGAGGTGACGGGAAGATAAGCCAACGAAATCGGCTTCGCCTCAAGAAGGTATTGGCTATACAGCATACTCTTTATCACTTCGCTTTTTAAAATCTCTTCTATAAATCTTTCCAGCCACCCGTTCTCATATACCCACTCGTAGGTTTTGGGCCATATACCGAATTTTTCTCCGTCGTCGAAAATAATTCCGGCGCTTGTGACGGCATCGCCGATACTTTCGAGATACTCTTTCACCTTCAAAGGATTTTCAAATGGAACGGTATATCGAAGATGTTTGTTGATAGGAAAGATCTTGAGTATTTCTCCTTCATCTTCGGTTACAAAATAACCGTTTAAATCATCTTTATCAAATCCGGCGGCGATAAAATGATAGTCATCTACCACCACATACTCTATCCCGCAATGGATGAGATCTTTTACGATGGCACTGTCCCAAACCCTTTCTGTCAGCCATAGACCTTTTGGAGTTTGATCGAAATGCTCTTTTATAAAATCGTTTAGTTTTTTTATTTGCGCTTTTATATCTCTTGATGGTATCGAAGCGAGAATCGGTTCGTAAAAACCGCCGCTTAAAAATTCCACTTGAGAGTTTTTAGCTAATCGACGCATAAGAGAGAATAGTTTTTCATCGTTATCTTTTATGTACTCTAAAAGCCATCCGCTATAATGAAGCGAAAATTTGAAGTCGGGATATTTCGACGCCGTTTCGAAAAACGGTCTGTATGATTTTTCTATCGCTTCATCCACTACATGATGGAAGTTGTCTACGGGTTGATGACAATGAAGTCCTAGAAGCAAAGCGGTCTGTTTTTGCATTTTCTCTTTTCCTTTAAATATACCAATTGTTTTTTATCTCTTTTAAACAGTCGAATTCGATCTTCGAATAAAGCGGTAAAAGTTGCAAGAGTCGATCGTTTTTGAAGAGTTTGAGTTGCAGTTGTTCGTTTTGCACCACCTTCTTATCTATCGCTATTTCCATAATCTCGTCCGTAACATACTCAATGGAGTTTGCGATCTTTTTGCGTTTTTTAGAGATCGTAAGATCGTAACTTTTTTTTGCGATATCCATCTGTATGTAAGAGTTTTCGAAAAGATCGGCAAAATCTCCGATAAGTGCCAGATAGCATCTTTTGAAATCGCACCCCAGATAGATCTTTTTTATGATGAAAGCGTCCGTATTCATCGATGAGAGTTCCATCTCCAGATCTATCTCTCCGGATCCCAACCATTCGAAAAAACTGCTTATTTTCCCGTCTAGGATCGGCGATATCTTGTTTTGAGCCTTTTTTAAAAAATTCTTGCTCTCTTTGTTTTCGTCCACGATAGGCGTTGTAAGTGATTGGGGAATCCTTTTTCCCATAAGTGTATAAATGTTCATAAGGTGCGTTCTAAAGAGCAGATCGAACGTAGAAGCAAGATCCGTGTGGTGATCATCCCCGTACCACCAAAACCAGTCGCTGCTTTGGGCTATAAGAAACTCTTTTGTTATCTTCTCTATTCTGAAGCGGTCGAGTTTCGCTTTTTGTTTCTCAAATTCCGCTTTTGTCTCAAAGATAAGCTCCCAAGCTCTGTTTTTCTCTTTATGGCCTATCCAGATATCAAAATTCGCGTTTATCCAAGAACCGGGCGCTATTTCGGTGAGTTTATTTGAAGAGATCTCCTCATCCTTAAGCACTTCTGACATCAAAGAGCACTCGAAATCTTGCGAACTCTCAAGGGCGGCATAGAGAGTTTCAAAGAACTCTTCGGCGTTTTTTGGATAGTGTTCCCAAGCGTTTTCACCGTCGAGAATGATATTTATATTAATATCGTTTCCGTAATCTTTACGGATCTGCTCGATTCTGGCAAAAAAATCGTTTACCGCATGACGACTATCCCAGCCGCTGTACGTAAATCCGATCAGATCGCTTAGGGTTTTATCTCTGAAAAAGAGATTTATTTTCGACTCTTTAAAAACGAGCTCGTTATTTTTGTATATATCCTCTTTTGAGAAATGCCCGCTTTTATAAAGTACCTCTTCGTCGCTGCATGCGTAACGGATTCCTCTTTTTGCCAAAACTTCAAGAAATTCGTAACAGATAGAACCTTCCGCCGGCCAAAAACCGTCGGGTTTTTTACCAAAAAGCCTTTGGTATTGTGTGACGGCGAGATCTATTTGAAGTAGGGCGTCATCTTTTAAATTTCCCTCATATACGGGCAAAGTCGTGTAAGGATTCGCGATTTTGGCATTTTGAATATCAAAAAGAAGAGGTGCTATCGGATGGTTAAAGGGAGTCGTCGTGATCTCGATTTGTCCTTTATCCATAAGCTTTTTGTAAAAAGGTATGATCTCTTTTATAAATTCGCTCAAATTTCTAAGAAGTTTTATCTTATCCTCTTGCGTGTAGCCTCTTTGTTTTGAGATGAGCTCTTTTACGACACCGTTTTTTTCTCTTAAATATTGGCCGCACCAGCTCAATATAAAAAGTACTTCAAGATCCAAAAACTCATCGTCGCTGAAATTCAAAAGAGCTTCTTGTAGCGTCGGGTATCTTTTTCTCTTTTTATAAAGATCGTAATATTCCGGAAGCGGTTTTATCATATGTTCCGTATTCGAGAAAAAGAGATACTCGATAAGATAAAGTTTTTGACTCTGTTCGAGAGTTCCGACATCCTCTTTTAAGGTTTTTAAAAAACGATCGTTAACGTCGTACTCTTCATACTCTTTGAGTTGAACAAGAAGAGACGGAACGAGGTTGAAAGTGGCTTTAATTGTCGGATATTTTTCCAAAAACCATGGCATATCGTAATAATCTTTGATAGCATGCAAAAAAACCCAGGGCATAACGATCAAGGAGCTTAGATCGTCACGATAGTAGGGCTGATGCATATGCCACAGGAAACTGATCTTGGTTTTTTTCACTCTTAAAGTGTCTCCGCTACTTTTTTTTGTGCCCATGATGAAATTTTATCCTTATATTCCTGTAGTATCGCATTCGCCGTCTCTTTTTCGGGAGCTTGAACGTAAAGATTCAAAAAGTCGCTGTACTGATCGGGGATCATCAATATCCAGGCGTTATCGTCGATCCATATCTTGACCCCGTCAACCATGGATGAGCGTCTGTTTTTCGAGTCTTGCAAAAATTTTCTCATCATCGTACCTTTTAAAGCGTTGGGACACTCTATTTGTGTTGTAAGATAGTGAAATTTCGTCATCTCTACTGCAATGTCGGATAATTTGAAATCATATTTACACATCATCTCTATCACCTTCAAGGAGGCAAAAACCGTATCGCGATTGAACGCGAAGTCCGTAAAGGCGAAATTTCCTTCGACGGAAGCGACGAGATAGTACTCTTTTAGTTTCTCTTTCGTGAAGTTGCTATATTTTCCTCTTTCTATCTTTAGATTCGTGAATTTATCATCAAAAATATCGGGAGCCCAAGCGGGTAGAAATATCTTTCTCGTCTCACCTTGGGGAGTCGAGTGATTTGTCATATAGAGAACGCAAAGCAAGGCTATATGCTCATCAAGTAATTTACCCCTGTCGCAGATTAGGCGCATCTTCTGTCCGTTAGGATAGATCATCAGTCCGATATCCCTCTCAAGAGAGGTGACTATTTTCGAGAGATTCTCTTGAGATTTTTTAGCCAAAGTGGGAAGAGTCGAGAGCTTTTTTTCGTCCGGTACGGCATTTAAAACGATATTGTCCAGTTCGAGTCCCGTTAAAAGTCTGGGATAAACTTTCGATACCGCACCGCTCATCATATCTACGGCTATTTTTATATCGCTGCTTCTGATCGCGTCCAAGTCGAGATTTGAAAGTATATCTCTTGTATAAACATCCTCTAAAAATCTCTCTTCGGTTATCTCTCCTATATCTTCGCTGTCAACTCTTCTGAAGTTCTCTCTAAAAAAGACTCTTTCGATATTTTTGGACATATTCGTATCGATTCTAAGACCGTCTTCTGTAAATATGATGATCTCCGTGTGCGTCTTGTCGGTGATGCTTTGACGAAAATGTACGCCGGCTGAAATGTTCTTGTTGTTTGCCAGGTTGTAACGCATTGCGGCCGAGGGCATATAGGTGATATCCACAACATCGAGTCCCGTTGAGAGAAGTCCTCCTAAAAAGGCTCTTTTTAACATTCTCGAGCTTCTGTGAAAATCTCTTGAGACATACACTTTCGAGCCGATAGGAAGCATGGTTCCCAAAGCTTCCGCCAACTTGGTCGACATAGTGCATGATAGTTCGATATTCGTTCTACCTCTAACCATACCGTCTTCGAAAATGGAGCTTTTATATTTGCTTCCCCATACGACGTTGTTGCTTACGATCGAGCCTTCGTCAATTATTTTATCCGCCCATACAATCACGTCCTTTTCGAAGCTTACGTTGTCGAGCACGTCGCAGTTTTCAGCCATAATAAGTCCCTCTTTGATCTTTACGGAATCGCCGAGACGGTTTTTGTCGCATAGTACCGCTTTGTTTATAGTACAGTTTTTACCGATTTTGACATTGTTCCATATGACGCTGTTTGTTATTTTCGTATTGTCCCTTATGACGACGTTATCTCCAAGAACAACGTTTTCAAGTGTGACGTTTTTGCCGATTCTCTGGTTTTTGCCCATGACTACGATACCGCTTACGCTAAGATTTTCGGCGTTTATATCTCCTTCTTGGTAAACGACACCCTCTCCAGTAATACTCTTGTTTCCTTTGAAATTAAATGCGAAACGAAGATTCAATATATCGTCGTAAACGTCGCGATAACTTTGCGGATTTCCGACATCTCTCCAATATCCTTCGATCTTCGGACCCCAAAGAGGTATATCGTTTTCCATTAGCAAAGGAAATAAATCTTTCGCGAAATCGAAATTTTTTTCAAAAGGTATGAAATCCAAAATCCGAGGCTCGACGATATATATACCGGTATTGATCGTGTCGCTAAAGACTTCGCCCCAACCCGGTTTTTCGAGAAATTTTTCTATTTTATCGTTTTCATCGGTGATGACGACGCCAAACTGTAAAGGATCTTCCACCGGTGTGAGCGCAATACTAAAAAGAGCCTCTTTCTCTTTATGAGCGTTTACGATTTGCGTAAAATCAAAATCGGTAACGAGATCGCCGCTTACGATGATGAAATTGTCATCTTTTAGATATTTTTGAGCGCATTTAACGGCTCCGGCCGTTCCGTAGTCGTCATCGGGCAGAACATACTCTATTTTTATACCCCAATCGCTTCCGTCCTTAAAATAATCCTTGATGGTTTCCGGTTTGAAGTACAAAAGTATCACGAACTCTTTTATACCGAGTTCCTCTTTGAGTTTTACGATAATATGTTCCATCATAGGTCTGTTAACAACCGGCAGCATAGGTTTGGGTAAAGAGGTGGTAAGAGGTTGGATGCGGGTTCCAAATCCCCCGGCCATGACGACAGCTTTCATTCAAAATCCTTACTATAAATTTAATATTTAAATTATAGCAGAAAATATACCAAAAGTTTAAGTTTTTTAAATTTTTTTGGTCAATATCCGAAAAAGATATTGACCTTATGAGAAGTGAGAGCGGTTAGATAGCTTCGCAGGCTTCCTTTTTTCGGCTTCTGTGTTTTCTTTTTGGTTCATAGGCGAAGTTGTACATTTTTTCATAATAATCATGCGCCATTCTATTTGAGTCGAAAAACGGTACGACTTCACGCATAGCATGTTTTATGATACCGACCCATCTGTCTTGATCTTCATAGTACATCGGAATGATTTCGTTTTCAAGAACGTCCATCATATTTTTGTTGTCGAGACGATCTTGCTCGTATGTCGGAAGATTTCCGTCGCATCCGGGAATTGTGAAGGAGTTGTGTCCGTGAACGGCAAACTCGGGATGCCAACCGTCCGGAATGGAGAAGTGGATGGCGGCGTTCATGCTTGCCGTCATTCCGCTTGTGCCGGAAGCTTCTCTATGGATTCTTGGAGTGTTGATCCAAACATCGGCACCTTTTTTCAATGCCGCGGAGAGATTGAGTTCGTAACCGGTTAAAACAGCGATGTTTTTTATATCTTTCGAGAGATAAAGAAGTTCATTAAAGATTCCTACCGCCACTCCGTCCGTCGGGTACGGTTTTCCAGCCCATATTATCTGTACGGGTCTTTTCGTGTCTTCGACCATTTTTATAAATCTTTCGAAATCAAGTTTCAAAAGCCCCGGTCTTTTATATTCCGCGAATCTTCTGGCCCAAACTATAGTGAGGACGTTGGGATCGAACATTTTTCCCGTTTGATCCGCGACGATGTTAAAAAGCATTCTTTTTAAATGTTTTTTTCTAGCGATTATCTCATAGTCGATATCTTCGTTTAAGGCTCTGGTCAAAACCATATCTTGCCAAAATTTTCTATTTTGGGCGTTGGTGATCGCTATGATCTTTTCATCTTCGTCTAAAACGTCTTTCCACATATCGTTTGCGACATCAGCATGAATTTTCGAAACCGCATTCGAGATTTTCGAAAGTTTAAGAGCTCCTACGGTTAATGAGAACATATCTCCTTTGGTATCGGTGATCTCTCTTACCGTCTCTATATCCAAAGATGCGAAAAAGCCCATACGGTGCAAGAGATCGATATTGTGTTCTTCATTTCCCGCGGCTTCCGGAGTGTGAGTAGTAAAAACGACTCTCTTTTTCACCTCGTCTATATCTTGGTATTTTTCGTATAGATTGAAGGTGAGAGGTACGGCATGTCCTTCGTTCATATGGTATATGTCTATCTCTTTTCCCAAAGCCTCAAGGGCCTTAACGCCTCCGATACCCAAAATAATCTCTTGAGCTATTCTGGTTTCATGATTACCGTCGTAGAGTCTATGCGTGATAGTCTTGGAGAGGTAGTCGTTTGGCTCTATATCGGTGGAGAGAAGCACCATCGGAGCCGTTTGGAAAGTTTCCGGTTTCAAAAGCATTACCTTTACATATACAGGCTTATTATTTATATTTACCGTTACGGTTATATTCGGATCTTCGAGAAATTGATAATTTTTTCTGATATGAGCCGCCTTCATACTGCCGTCTTCTTCTCTTTGTTGATCATAATAGCCGTATGACCAAAGAATTCCGACGCCTATGACATTTTGTCTAAGCTCATAAACGCTTCTCATATGAGAGCCTGCTAAAAAACCGAGTCCTCCCGAATAGATTTTAAGCGCTTGATGAAGCGCGAACTCCATACTGAAATAGGCTGCTTTCGTTTCGTATTGGTCAGCTATTTTTATCGTGTAGTTGTTCATTTGATTCCTTTTTATAGTTTTCTAAAAGTTGGGCTCCGAGCAAGTTTGCGTTCTTCAGTGTCGAGAGCGTCACTTTCGTATCTTGAGCTGATTTTCTCATAGCTTTTTTCGAGATCTCTTTTTCTATCATCTCCTTAAGGTAGGGATTGTTTTTAAAAACGCCGCCTCCTAATATGAGATTTGAGGGATTTAGTAAAGTAGTGAGGAGGGAAGCGGCAAATGCCGTGGCATCGTGAAAGTTTTGTAAAATTACGTATGCTTTTGGACTTTTACACAAGTTTAACGCCTCCAAAGTCGGTTCGATATTTAAAGCAAAATGATCGATCCACCTTTTCAAAGCGCTTCCGGAAGCAAAAAGCTCCAGGCAGTTATCTTTTCCGCAACCGCATGTAAAAGGCGAATCCTTATAACTTATATGGCCGATCTCACCGGCAAGATTGCTAAAACCTCTAACGATTTTACCTCCGTCAACAAAGCAACTGCCAAGACCCGTTCCCATATACAAAAGCACAAGAGATCGATTAGAATCGAAAATCCTCATTTGAGCCAGTGCGGCGGTTTTCAAATCATTGTCGATTTCAAGCCTAAGATCGTAGTTCGATTCGAAATATGATTTTATATCGAACTCTTGCGTATCGATATTCGGAGCACTCAAAATTACTCCGTTTTTGACCTGTCCGCCGAACGCGATGCCGATAAACGAGATCCGTGGATACTCTTTTAGCTTTTTAATAAGAAACTCTTTTAAAGATATGGTGTCGCTTTTTAAAGATTCTTCTTTAAAAATTCTATTTTCGTTTTTGATAACGTAACGAAAATTCGTACCTCCGTAATCTATAAAAAGTTTCATAAAACATATCCCCAATTCTTACCCGTTTTTGTTCGAACATGTAAATATTATAAATTTACATGATTACATCGGCATTTTAAAGAAGTATCATAGAATATGGAGGCTTAAATTATCTTTTTTTAAATAAATGTAACGATATGTTAAAATACTATAAAAGGAGCGCTAATGAAAAAATATCTTTTGGCGATCGATGCCGGCACCGGTAGCGGTAGGGCGGTTTTGTTCGATCTAAAGGGAAATCAGCTGGCCATAGGGCAGAGAGAGTGGAGTCATAAAAGAGAAGAGGGCGTGGCGGACTCTATGGAGTTTGAGTGTGAAAAAAATTGGGGACTGCTTTGCGAATGCATAAAAGAGGCCGTTAAAAGCGTGGATCCTAAAGATATACTCGCGGTTAGCGCTACAAGCATGAGAGAGGGAATAGTCTTATATGATGAAAAGGGTAAAGAGCTTTGGGCGGTCGCTAATGTTGATGCGAGAGCTAGTAAAGAGGTAAAAGAGTTAAAGGAGCTTTTTACAGGAATTGAGGAGCACTTTTACGAACATAGCGGACAGACTTTCGCACTTGGAGCTTTACCGAGACTTTTATGGCTTAAAAAGAATAGACGGGAAATTTACGATAGAGTTCACAAAATATCTATGATAAGCGACTGGGTTTTGGCAAGGTTGTGCGGCGTTATAGCATCTGATCCTTCGAATGCCGGAACATCAGGTATCTTTTCGCTCTCAAAAAGGGAGTGGGAGAGCTCTTTTGCCAAAAGAGTGGGCATAAAAGATGATATTTTTCCACCCGTTTACGAGTGCGGGGAAGTTATCGGCGAAGTGATTTCCAACGATTGCGGCCTCTCTAAAACGACTAAAGTGGTGATGGGCGGCGGTGACGTTCAACTTGGAAGTGCCGGACTTGCGGTAGTGAAAGAGGCTCAAACGGCAATTTTAGGCGGAACGTTTTGGCAACAGGTGGTAAATATAAAAAATCCGAAACCTCCGAAAGATATGAGTATAAGGATAAATCCTCATGTTGTAAAAGGTCTCTCTCAAGCCGAGGGAATAACTTTTTTCAGCGGTATGGCGATGAGATGGTTCAAGGAGGCTCTTTGTCAAAATGAGATAAAAGAGGCAAAAAAGTTAAAAATAGATACATATGAACTTCTTGAAAGAAAGGCTTTGGACGTACCGGTGGGATCTTACGGAATTCTTCCGATATTTTCGGATGTTATGCGTTATGGAAAATGGTATCATGCCAGTCCATCTTTTCTCGGGCTCGGGTTGGATAGCGAAAAATACAATATCGCTTCGATGTTTCGTTCCCTTGAAGAGAATGCTGCGATAGTGAGTGCTGAAAACCTTGAAAACATATCACGTTTCAGTGAGGTTGAGAGTGATGAGATCGTATTTGCCGGCGGAGCCAGTAAAGGTTTCTTGTGGCCTCAGATATTAAGTAGCGTTTGTGCCAAAGCGGTGAAAGTTCCGAAGGTGAAGGAGGCTACCGCTTTGGGTTGTGCTATTGCCGCAGGGGTAGGAGCCGGTATATATAAGAGTGTGCCGGAGGGTGCTTTAGAGCTTGTTGAGTGGGAAAAGAGTTTTGAACCGAATATGAAGGATCATCAGATATATAAAGAGATCAGATACAGATGGAAAAGAGCGTACGAATCGCAGTTGAAACTTGTAGATGAGAATATAACGGAAGCTATGTGGAAAGCGCCGGGACTTTAAAAATAATTACCGTTAGCCCCAAAGGGCTAGACGGTAATTTCATTACATCATGCCGGGCATTCCACCCATACCGCCCATGCCGCCCATATCAGGCATAGAAGCGGCGGCTTTTTCCTCTTTTATATCGCTAACCGTAGCTTCTGTCGTCAAGAGCAGGCTCGAAACCGATACCGCATTTTGAAGAGCAACTCTTTCCACTTTTAAAGGATCGATGATACCCGCTTCGAACATATCGACGTATTGACCGGTGGCGGCGTTGAAACCGTAGTTTACATCATCTTTTTCAAGAACGTTGTTTGCAACCACTCCGGCGTCAAATCCGGCATTTGCGGCTATCTGCTTGATCGGTGCGGAGATGGCTCTGTTTACGATCTCGGCTCCGATAGCTTCGTCACCTTCGAGTTTAAGGTCTATTTTTGCACTGGCTTTGAGTAAAGCAGCTCCACCGCCTATGACAACTCCCTCTTCGACCGCCGCTTTCGTAGCCGAAAGAGCGTCGTCAACTCTATCTTTTTTCTCTTTCATTTCCGTTTCGGTCGCCGCACCGACTTTTATAACAGCTACTCCACCGCTTAGTTTCGCTAATCTCTCTTGAAGTTTCTCTTTGTCGTAATCGCTTGAAGTCTCGTCGATTTGGCGTTTGATCTGTGCGACTCTGGCATCGATAGCCGACTTTTCTCCGACACCGTTTACGATTGTGGTGTTGTCTTTATCGATCACGACACTTCCGGCTTGTCCCAAATCTTCTTGTGTAACGCTCTCAAGAGTTCTACCCAACTCTTCGCTGATGACTTGACCGCCCGTTAAAATGGCGATATCTTCGAGCATAGCTTTTCGTCTGTCACCGAAGCCGGGTGCTTTTACGGCCGCAATATTTAAAATTCCTCTCAATTTGTTTACAACCAGTGTGGCAAGCGCTTCCCCTTCAATATCTTCGGCAATGATTAAAAGAGGCTTTCCGCTCTTTTGTACCTGCTCAAGAACCGGTAGAAGATCTTTCAAATTAGATACTTTCTTATCGTAGAGCAGAATGTAGGGATTGTCCATATGCACTTCCATTTTTTCCGTATCGCTTACGAAATATGGAGAGAGATATCCTCTGTCAAACTGCATACCCTCCACGACATCCAATTCATCTTCGATACCTTTCGCCTCTTCGACCGTGATGACGCCGTCTTTACCGACTTTGTCCATAGCTTCAGCTATAAGATCGCCGATTTTTTGATCGGAATTCGCCGAAATACTGGCAACTTGCGCGATCTCTTTTTTGTCTTTGATCATTTTCGCACCTGATTTCAGCTCATTGATGATCGCTTCTACGGCTTTATCCATACCTCTTTTGACTTCGATCGGATTCGCACCCGCCGTGATATTTCTAAGCCCCTCTTTAAAGATAGCGGAAGCTAAAATAGTAGCGGTAGTAGTACCGTCACCAGCCTCGTCGGCAGTATTTGATGCGACCTCTTTTACAAGCTGCGCCCCCATATTTTCGATAGCGTTATCCAACTCTATCTCTCTTGCAACCGAGACACCGTCTTTTGTTATACTCGGAGCACCGAAGCTTTTTTGGATAAGTACGTTTCGACCTCTAGGTCCCATCGTTACTTTAACCGCGTCACTAAGTTTTTTTACGCCTTCGTATAATTCATTTCTCGCCGTGTCTGAAAATTTAATCTCTTTTGCCATATTTTTAATCCCCCTTGATTATTTTAAAATTCCTAAGATATCGTCAGTATTAAGTACGAGGTACTCTCCGCCCTCAAGCGTAATATCCGTACCGGAGTATTTCGCAAATACGACATTGTCGTTTTCGGCGATCTCTCCATCTTCTTTAACCTCGGAACTGACCGCCACTACCGTACCTGTGAGAGGTTTCTCTTTCGCATTGTCCGGAATGATAATGCCGGAAGCCGTTTTCGCTTCCTCTTCCACTCTCTTGACTAAAACTCTTTGACCTAGTGGTGTAAAGTTCATCTCTAAACTCCTTTGATATTTATTTGGTTTTTGTTTAATTATATAGATAATCGTAAAAGCTCATTTTTGTTAAGCGATGAAATTCTACTATAAAAACAACCAAATGTCAAGAGATTTACAAAAAAAATTCATAAAAACTTAGTCATTACGACTAAAGAATACTACATGCTCTTAAAGTATATAAATTGTATTTAAATCATGTATATACTGAAACGAGAGGTTGTTTTTATAGATGGCGAAAAAATTTAATAGTACTGTAAGAAAGTTTTTACTATAATCCCACTTCTTCAAATGTGGCAAGGTAGCTCAGCAGGTTTAGAGCGCTGGTCTCATAAGCCGGAGGTCGGGGGTTCAAGTCCCCCTCTTGTCACCATCGTAATAGACGCAAATATTACGGGAGTATTTGGATTTGATTCTAATTTGCCTTCTCGTAAATCTTTTTAAACTCTCTTTCATATAGTTTGGAGAAGTCGGCGTTATGTACGACGATGGAGTTTTCGTTGTTCGTGTCGTTTGCTTTTTTGGTAAAATTGTACGAACCGGTAACTACCGTATCGTCTATGATAAAGACTTTATCATGCATCGTGAATCTGTTTTTATCCAGTTTTACGGAGATACCGCTTGATTTGAGATA
>Ga0256914_1000314_pt1 | contig 47020 bp, 49 predicted proteins | sample HulkmetaG_FD_191571 | JGI IMG/M metagenome (GOLD analysis project Ga0256914, IMG submission 191571) | Hydrothermal chimney microbial communities from Main Endeavour vent field at the Juan de Fuca Ridge, Pacific Ocean - Hulk | ecosystem: Environmental > Aquatic > Marine > Hydrothermal vents ...
TGGTGGGCCCGCGGGGATTCGAACCCCGGACCTCCACCTTGTAAGGGTGGCGTCATAACCAGTCTAGACCACGGGCCCACTCCCTGCAATAATGGAAAGAGAGGGAAATATAAATGTTTCGTTAAGTATTTTCAAGAATTCTCTCTGGAGCACCTGCAAAGGCCACAAGATACTCTGCTTCGACAATATGCAACCTTCCCGGAACCACCATAACGTGGGGCTGCCTTCCAAACTCTTCTTTAATCATGTCCCTGACATAACCCGCTTTAAGCGTTGGATTCAGCGACCCTGCCCTTGCGAGCACAACAACAAGTGTATCAGGAGTAAACACAGCCCTCTTTTTCATTTCTTCAACTTGAAGGAGGATCTCCATTGCTTCATTGGCCGTCATGTAGCGGTTCTGCTCAGCCTTAATGTCAAGAAACAGCATTGTGTGCAGCCCACGTTCTTTATTTTCACTGATCACATCATAGTGGCTTGTAGGAAACCAGTTCTTTTCAGGATACGCTATGGTTGCACTCTTTCCAAATTTGTAGATATGCAGACCGGTAATTGCTATAGCTGAATATATCGATGGAGCATGAATTACATAGCTTTTAATTCCCATTGCCTTCGCCCTTATTCTCAGTTCAGAATGAGTGGTTGCCACCATAGGGTCCCCGGCAGTTAGAAAGGCCACATTCTTGTCTTTTGCCTCGCTCAGCACAATTTCCTCAAAATGCAACTCAACATCCTCCCTGCTCAGCTGTCTGATTGGCTTTCCGATGAGCTCTTCGATTCTCCTTATCCATGTTCCAGCAAGCAGGGAGGTGTAAAATTCAGCGAATATGAGATCACATTTTCTCGCTATTTCAAGTCCCTTGAGCGTAATATCCTTCTCATCATACAGTCCCAAACCTATAAAGTAGAGGGGCATTCCGATCACCATCCGTACTTTGATGCTGTGTTTTTAAGCTTGTTTGATAGGTCTGTGAGATAGGAAATTTTTGTGCAGGTTATTCTGGTGGTGAGGATGAAACACATGAAACTGGCAGTAATCGAAAAAATAGGCATTTTCAGAATCGCACACAAATTTCCTACCGGCACTTTATGTAAGCAAATTTTGCTCGGCAAATCGTGTGGCGGGCCCGGCGGGATTCGAACCCGCGACCTTCGCCTCCGGAGGGCGACGCTCTATCCCGACTAAGCCACGGGCCCTTAGAGTCTCATGGCTATAATACTATAGAATCCTTAAAAATCTAAGCCTTTTACCCAAACCTGCTCCCTAAAGGTTATATACCAAACATTATTATTTCCTAAGTTAGGTGATTGGTTTGCACAAGTTCAACGTTAGCGATGCCATCATTTTGATTCCAAAAAAACCAGATTTGAAATACCTTTACTTAGAAATTACAAATCGATGTAATCTCAGGTGCGAAATGTGCTTTAAGCAGTATTGGGAGGATAATGAAGGGGATATGGAATGGGACCTCTTTTTAAAAATTCTGGATGATGCCGAGGAACTTCCAGAGTTGGAGATGATATATTTTGGCGGCATTGGAGAGCCCACGGTGCATCCAAGATTCACTGACATGGTTAAAGAAGTTAAGAAACGGGGATTTTCCCTCGGAATATCTACCAATGGATTTCTTCTGACAGAGAAGAGAATAGACGAGTTAATAGATGCAGGAGTTGACCTGATCTACATCTCATTAGATGCGATACCAACTCAAGAAACAAAAATTGGTCATCTGATGCCAAGTATAACTGCGGATAGGATAAAGAAGATAGTAAAGAGAAAGAGAGAAAGGGGAACAGATACGCCTCACATTGGAGTGGAAGTTGTTGTCAGCAAAGAGAACTACACTCAGCTACCAATGATTGCCAGATTTTTAGCTGAACTTGAGATTGATTCCCTTCTGTTTTCCAATATACTGCCCATAACAAAGGAACACTCAGATCAGATAGTGTATGATGGCAGTGTTAACATGACTCCGATAGTTAATGAACTTGAAACAATTTATGGGGGTTACTTACTGAGGCTTCCAGAGTTCCAACTTAGAACGGAGAGACACTGCGATTTCATCGAGAAAAAGGTAGCTGTAATTCGCTGGGATGGTGAAGTCTCCCCCTGTTATCGATTCCTACATACCTACCCCGAAGTTGTATTTGGTAGGGAAAAGAAAGTTCTTGCATACTCCTTTGGTAATGTTAAAGAGAAGAGCATCTCTGAAATATGGACCAGTAGAGAATACAGCTGGTTTAGATTCACAGTGAAAAATGCTATGTATCCTTCATGCACAGATTGTCCCCTTGTTGATTCTTGTTCATTTGTTGAAGATACAGCATCCGATTGCTGGAGTAATGTTCCAAGTTGCGGGGATTGCTTATGGTCCAGAAGAATCGTCATTTGTCCAATTCCAGAAAAAGGCATGAAAGGTTTCTGGTAGTTCCAACTTGTTTTGTTTCATATCTATCGCCATGTGATGAAACAGCATATTCAATTTTCAATTTTAACATAAGGGACATAAATTAAGATATTGTGGGTACTTCTGTTTATGTACATCAATATTCATATGTGCAAATATGTATATTTAACGTTTGCTTATGTTGATAATGATTTTGCTTTCGTCAAGTTTATTAAAAGCAGCCACCCTAAAATATTTTGAAAACATAACAGGAGGTTCCAAATATGTTCGGATATCAGGGGAAAATTTTGAGGGTGAATCTGACAGATGGTAAGATTAGTGAAGAAAAAATTAACGAGAAGTTTGTAGAGAAGTGGCTTGGAACCCGAGGGTTTGGTATATACTATCTTCTAAAGGAGATTGACCCGAAGGTAGATCCTTTCAGCCCCGAAAACAAAATTATATACGCTACAGGCCCTCTGACCGGAACGACTGCCCCAACAGGCGGAAGATATATGGTCATAACTAAGAGCCCACTTACTGGGTACATAGCCATGGCTAACTCCGGGGGTTTCTTTGGAGCTGAGCTGAAGTTTGCCGGATGGGATGCCATCATCGTAGAAGGGCAGGCTGATCACCCCGTTTATCTGTATATTAATGACGACCAAGTGGAAATAAGGGATGCAAGCCACCTATGGGGCAAGATCGTCAGTGAAACAGAAGAGAAGCTAAAGGAGGAAGTTGGCGATAAAAAAGTCCATATAGCTTCAATCGGTCCGGCTGGGGAGAATCTCTCAAGGATAGCTGCCGTTATGAATGACGAGCACAGGGCAGCAGGGAGAGGAGGCGTTGGTGCTGTCATGGGAAGTAAAAAGCTCAAAGCCATTGTTGTCAGAGGACATAAGAGGGTTGAATTAGCGGATAGGGCTAAATTTACCAGTGTTGTTAAAGAGAAAATTGAAAAGCTAAAAAATGATCCTGTTGCGGGTGGGGGACTGCCAAACTATGGTACTGCGGTTCTTGTTAACATAATAAATCAAAACGGACTGTATCCAACAAGGAACTTTCAGGATAGTCAGTTTGAATATGCCGAAGAACAGAGCGGTGAAGCTATGGCCGCTAAATATCTCATCAGAAATAAGCCCTGCTATGCATGTCCGATCGGCTGTGGTAGAGTCAATAAGCTTCCCACACTCGGAGTTACTGAAGGACCGGAGTATGAGAGCACATGGGCTCTTGGAGCACACCTTGGCATAAATGACCTTGCCAGCATTATAGAGGCAAACCACTTAGCTGATGAGTACGGCTTCGATACGATTTCGCTGGGTGGAACCTTAGCAACCGCCATGGAGCTCTGGGAGAAGGGCCTGCTTAAGCCTGAGGATGTAGGAGAGGATGCTCCACCCTTCAGATGGGGCAACACTGAAGTTCTCCACTACTACATCGAGAAAATGGCCTACAGAAAAGGTTTTGGAGACATTCTGGCAGAAGGTGGCTATCGCCTGGCTGAGAAATTCAACGGCGTTGAATACTTCATGGGTGTCAAGAAGCAGGAGTTGCCAGCTTATGATCCGAGAGGTGCAGAAGGACATGGTCTCGGTTATGCCACCAACAACAGAGGTGGCTGCCACATCAAGCAGTACATGATAAGTCCGGAGATTCTCGGTTATCCATACAAGATGGATCCACATGACATCAGTGATGAAAAGGTCAAGATGGTCATAGTCTTCCAGGATTTAACGGCTTTAATTGATGCCGCTGGCTTATGTCTCTTCACAACATTTGGTCTTGGTGCAGACGACTACAGAGACATGCTCAATGCTGCCCTTGGCTGGGACCTAACCACTGAGGAGTATCTCAAGATCGGTGAGAGAATCTGGAATGCTGAAAGATTGTTCAACCTTAAAGCCGGCTTAAACCCACTTAAAGAGGATACTCTACCAAAGAGATTGCTTGAGGAACCGGTTAGGAATGGACCGAACAAAGGTCATGTTGTCAGACTTAAAGAAATGCTTCCAAGGTACTACAAACTTAGAGGATGGACAGAGGAAGGCCAGATTACCGAAGAGAAGATTAAAGAGCTTGGCCTTGACGAGTTCTGAGCTTTTCTTTTCTTTTAAAGATAAAGGTAAAGAAGCATTCAGCCCATCTGAATGGCCTGCTCTCTGAGTTCTCCACGCTCAAAGCGGTAGGGGTCATAGAACCACAGGGGTTTTTCAGTCTTTCCATCGACCATCAGCTCAGCCAGAGCTTCCCCAACAGCAGGAGCAAGCATGAACCCATGCCCGCTGAAGCCTGCAGCGATGTAGAACTCATCTATTTCCTCTATACGACCTATAGCAGCATTTCCATCAGGAGTCTCTGCATAGTAGCCTCCCCAGATTCTGATGACATTCACATACTTAAGAGCAGGAATCAGCTGGGTAAAGCGATAGCTAACGCCCCGAAGGAATTCATATGTTGGGGTTATATCGTATGTCGGTCCGTATTTGAGCTCATATCCACCGATAACACCGCCCTGATTGGCCTCCTGAGTCAGATAAACCCCACCGTGCTTAAACGAGATAACCATCGGCTCAATCTGGCCCGGTTTTATCGGTTCGGTCTTGATTCCCTGATGCTTGTATGGTTCTATCGGAATCTTAATCGGAACTCCAGCCATCTTGTTTATCAGAGGCGCCCATGCATTGGCAGCGTTGATGACTCTCCCGGTTTTTATCTCTCCCCTGTTGGTTAAAACAGCCTTTATCTTACCATTTTCGACATTTATATCCCTTGCTTCTGTGTATTCATAAATTTTAACGCCGAGCTTTCTGGCAGCGTTTGCATAGGCAAAGACAGCCTTGAAGGGATTTGCCTTGCCGTCAGTGTGATTCCATGCTGCAGCTATAACACCCTCCGTATTCAGGGCAGGAACTATCATCTTTGCTTCATCCGGAGAGATAATCCTCGAAGGAACGCCGAATTTGTTCTGAAGCCTGACGTTAGCCTTAAAGCTCTCAAGCTCCTCCTCATCATAGAGAAGGAAGAGATAACCGCTCTGCTTAAACTCAACATCATAGCCGAGCTCATCCTTCATGCTCTTCCAGAGCTCCACTGAACGCTTCATCATCTGAATGTTTGCCTCATCCCCAAACTGCTGCCTTATCCCTGTCCCGCAACGGAAGGTGGAGCCGTTTCCAAGATATCCCTTTTCAAGAACAACTATATCACTCTCGCCGAGCTTTGCTAAATTATATGCAATACTCAGGCCGATTATCCCCCCTCCGATGATAACGGTTTTTGCCTCACTCTTCATCGCAATCACCTACCAGAACACCCATTGGAACCGGCCTTGTTGGAATCCTCGTTGCAGGAACAGGAATTTCATCAGACCTTTTGCCCGTTTTTCTGGCTATTATACCTATAACCAGTGGAATGCATGTTCTTCCCTGACACGGCCCCATACCTATTCTCAGTAAGCGTTTGATTTCCTCGATATCGGTTATGCCCTGATCAATGAGCTCTTCAATTTCTTTCTGGGTCACATCATTACAGCGACAGATTATGATATTCTCACCTGCATCATTCATCTCCATCACCTTCCGGGATGCGCACGGCTCTAACATCCCACGCAAGTTCAATCGGTACTTCCACGGTCAGGATAGGTGTGTCTCCCTTGCTCTTCTCTCTCGGAATTACCAAGATAACCCTGCCCCTTCCAACCTCCTCTCCAACCCTATTGAGCAGGATGACCTCCTCTCCTTTCTTTGGAAGCGGGAGGAGCTCATGTGGCAGTGTTATTCTTGCCTTCTCCCCAACGTAGTGCATCATAAAGAAAGCTAAACCCGGGCATATCTGGACACAGAGGGAACAGCCAACGCATTTATCATAATCAACCACAGGCAGATCATTCGGAGTTGGCATGCTGACAGCATCAACGGGACAGATTTCCTTGCACGGTGTACATGGTATCTGTTGAGGACATTCAGGTATCGCCACAGGTCTCTTTCTCAGCCTTTCATCACTTGGAAGTTTTCCAAGATATTTCTCCAGCTCTTCAGGAGTTATGTAGCCCTCTCTCAGATAGCGGGGGATTTCAGCGGCCATCAGTCCATCCCTCCCACCAGAACCTTCTTTATGCCCTCCAAAACATGTTTTCCAAAGGGACCACTCCTGAACTCTCCGAGGTCTTTCTGAGCTTTTTCAATCTCTTTGAACCAGTCTGGAGATGCTACTCCACATTTAAGGGCTGCAGCTATCCCTGCTATCTTACCCTCAAGCATTGCTGTTGTTGCCTCTTCTATCCCTGCAGTGTCGCCAGCGACAAAAATCCCTGATATCGTCGTTTCAAGCCTCTCATCCCTCCTGACAACATGACCACCAAGTTCCCTGATATAGAGTAGCTGACAGCCAGCTTGATGGAGAAGTTCCACACTCGGTCTCAGCCCAACAGCAAGAGCTATTATGTCCACATCAAAGACTTTCTCTGTTCCGGGAATAACTCTCCAGCTCTCGTCAAGTTTGGCAACGATAGCCCTCTCGACCTTTTCCCTACCCTCAGCACGAAGGATGGTATGTCTGGTTAAGATAGGAACCCCTAACCGCCGTACTTTGGCAGCATGGACGAAATAGCCCCCAACTTTCGGCATCGCCTCTACTATTGCCTTAACCTCAACTCCAGCCTGTATGAGTTGATAAGCTAAGATCAGTCCTACATTGCCAGCTCCGACTATGAGAACCCTGTCACCCGGTTTCACACCATAGGTGTTCATAAGCGTCTGAATCGCCCCAGCACCGTAAATTCCGGGCAAATCATTGTTCTCAAATGGTATCATCTTCTCCATTGCACCAGTTGCCACCACTATGCATCTACCCCAAAATTCGAGGAGCTCCTTATTCTTTCTGACGGCAATTACGAGCTTTTTATCTCCCTCCTGAAAGATGCCTACAGCGGAGGTTTCAAGGAAAATCTTAATATTCTCTCTCTTTCTTGCTTCATTCTCAAGGATTTCAGCGATTTTAATACCCCTAACACCTGCAAACTGCTCCCTCTTTCCAAAGAACTTGTGGGTCTGCTTAACCAGCTGACCGCCGAGCATTGGCTGTTCATCGATTAGGATAACCCTTGCTCCAGCATCCGCGGCATGTATAGCTGCCATCAATCCTGCCGGTCCCCCGCCGATTATGAGGACATCTCCCTCAAACTTTGGTGAATCTTTCCATTCGGGTGGCTTTGCAGTTTTTGGCAACACTTCCTTTCCTCTCTGCATCTCTATCCTCATTCCATCCTCTACAAGAGTTATGCATGAGCGCACGTTGGGAATTCCGTTAACTTTTACAAGACACGAGGAGCACTTTCCTATTGCACAGAACAGACCTCTCGGACGGTGTTTTTCACTGCTGTGGGATAAAACCTTAATCCCCGCAGCATGTAGAGCCATGGCAATTGTTTCTCCTTCATATGCTTTTATGGGTCTCTCTTCAAAATAAATTGTAACCTCCCGTCCTCTTTTTTGAGAAAAATTTAGAATAGGGTGTTCATTAAGGCGCATGATATTTCACCAATGTAAAGTAGGAGACAGATCTTATGAGCTTTTTTTGATAGAAAGGTTCTGCACCTTTGGTTTAAGTCACGATGCTTGTTGCTCTTAACAAAATACAATATGAGCTTTGAAAACCTCTCATTGATTTGAGTCAGACATATTATTATATTCAATTGACTTTTATATTTGTAAAGACGAACCGCCTCCCCGAAAAGCTAAGTGCTGAGGAATAACCAAACATTTATATAATCTGTAGTGGGTAATCTAAATGGCGGCGGACTAGGCTGGGGGGTTCGGCGTCCCCTGTAACCCGAAACCGTCGATATGCGGGGGCCGAAGTCCGGGGGGCGGTCCCTGAAGCCGCTGGCTGAAGCGGGGGTATAACGATGAGCCCTCGTCCCACGGGGCCGGCGGTGGGCGAGGTGGAGCTGGAGGGCTCCGCTAACGCCCTTTGCCCGCCGAACCCCGCAAGGCCCGGAAGGGAGCAGCGGTAGGCGGGACGTGCGGCGCTCGTGGGGTAGCGGGGGTGAGCGCGCCCCCGTGGATGCCCGCGGTGGAAGGTTCCCACCCCCGGACGCGTCCGCCGCCACTAAAGCATTTTCTAACATGACTAAAAAGATAAACTTAGAAAGCAAAAACTTAATAGAATACCCTCTTTCTTTGATTCAGAGGTGTTAACATGACGAGTCTTGAGGTTGAGCTCTTCGGGATAAGGTTCGAGAACCCGCTCATTCTTGCATCCGGAATAAACGACAAAACTCCAGAGCAGTGGATTAGAGCTCACGAGGAAGGCACGGGAGGAGTTGTCACCAAGTCAATTGGACTCAAGCCGAGAAATGGCTACAACAACCCGACCATCGTGGAACTCCCCTACGGCCTGATAAACGCTATGGGACTGCCGAACCCCGGCTGGAAGGGATTCCTTGAGATGGTCGAAGGCTACACCTTCGAATTTCCGCTCATAGTCTCAATTTTCGGGGGGACGCCGGAGGAGTTCGCCTTTCTCGCTGAAAAGCTGAGCGGCGTTGCCGATGCCTTCGAGCTCAACCTCAGCTGTCCCCACGCAAAAGGCTACGGCATGGAAATCGGCCAGAAGCCGGAGAACGTCTACGAGGTCGTTAGGGCCGTCAAGGACGCCACCGACAGGCCGGTCATAGCGAAGCTGACGCCCAACATAGATGACATAACAAAGCTCGGTCTGGCCGCGGAAAGAGCCGGAGCCGATGCGGTCTCGGCGATAAACACGCTGAAGGCAATAGCGATTGACGTCTACGCGAGAAGACCGATTTTGAGCAACAAGGTGGGCGGTTACTCCGGGCCGGGCGTTAAGCCGGTCGCACTGAGAGCAGTCTACGACCTGGCGAGGGCCCTTGATATCCCCGTGATAGGGATAGGGGGAATAACCACCTGGCAGGATGCCGTCGAGTTCCTCCTTGCTGGAGCTTCAGCCCTGCAGATCGGCACGGCTGTCTCACTCCGCGGGTGGGAAGTATTCAGGGAAATAAACGAGGGCATCAAGGCCTACCTCGAAAGCGAGGGCTTTTCGAGCGTTGAGGAGATAGTCGGACTGGCGCTGGATGAGTAAAACATGAAGGAATGGGAAACAATCTCTTTGGGCAGGGATTTGAGTCCTGAGGAAATAGAGAAAGCCACAGAAGAAGCTCTCAACGATGCCACAAGTGACATCGAACTCCCAGAAAACTTTAAACTATCAAAATCGGATTTGAGCGAGGTGAGAAAAATGAAGCGCGCTGTGGTTTTGTTCTCAGGTGGGCTCGACTCGACGGGCTGTCTCTACTGGGCAAGGAGGAACTACGATGAGGTTATAATGCTCACAGTCAACTACGGGAGCAATGAGGAGAGGGTTACGAACAAAGTTGCTGAGTTCTTTTCGAAGGAGCTCGAGGTTCCGCTCAAAATAGTCCGCCTCGACTTTTTGGAGGAGTTCTCAAAGCTCCGCGGGACAACCCTAGTGGGCGGTGAGACTCCGAAGGTAACCGCTGAGGAGCTTGAGGACATGAGTGTCGCGCAGGAAACTGCCAAAAGCGTCTGGGTTCCAGCAAGGAACGTCGTCCTGATAAGTGTTGCCGCTTCTCTCCTCGATGCGCTCGGCGGTGGGGACATAATAGTCGGCTTCAATGCGGAGGAAGGGGCCACTTTCCCGGACAACACGCCTGAGTTCGTCGAAAGGATGAACGAAATGCTGAAATACGGCACCATGGCCGATGTGAAGGTCGTTGCACCGCTCATAAATCTCGACAAGAAGGGGATAGCAAAACTCCTGAAGGAGCTGGGCGCCAAGTACGAATACTCCAACTCCTGCTACATGCCGGAGGGCTTTACAGATGATGGAAAGCCAATACACTGCGGTGAATGTGAAAGCTGTGTAAGGAGACACCGAGGGCTGATCGAAGGAATTGGCGAAGACAGGACGGTTTACGAGGTGGAGCCAAAAATATAAAAGGCATTTCCTATTGCATCCTGTTTCCAGAACAGTTCTTCAATCACCGCAAGATTTATAAATCTGAGCTCTACCCTATCCATTGGGCACGGGGCGGTAGCTCAGCCTGGGAGAGCGCCGGACTGAAGATCCGGGTGTCGGGGGTTCAAATCCCCCTCGCCCCACCACTTTTTGTGCGGTGGTAGTCTAGCCTGGTCTAGGACGCCGGCCTTCCAAGCCGGCGACCCGGGTTCAAATCCCGGCCACCGCACCACAATCTGTTTTTGAAGCCTTGAAAGAGCATCACTATAACCGCCCTCTGCAACAAGTTTTGCAAGCTCCTCGACCAAACCATTATACCAGTCCGTTTCTTCTGCCACTAATCGACTGAATCTTGGAGAAGAGACACACTTCCTAATGGGCTTCTTGTTCTATTACCTTCACTCACCAAATGTTTCTAACTCTAAGTTCCTCAGCACAGTACATATCATACGTGTTGATTCGTGCTGCTTTTAAAGAGAAAAAGTTTTTAATCTTTGATGTGGTGTTAAATTAAGGTGTTTAAGATGAAGAGAAAGAGCTTTCTCACCGAACAGCAGATTAAAATTCTCCGGCTGAGGGCAAAAGGACTTAAACAGAGTGAGATAGCAGAGATGCTTGGGACAAGCAGAGCAAACATCAGCATCCTTGAACACAGGGCCCTTGAAAAGATTCAGAAGGCAAGAAACACTCTCCTCCTATGGGAGCAAATCAACTCTAAAATCAGTGTTGATGTTAAACAGGGAGAAGATATCTTTGACGTTCCAGAAAAACTGTTCAAAAAAGCCGATGAAATGAATATAAAGGTGCCGTACAGTACGGCAGAGATTATAGCCTTTCTGGTTGACCATGCTCCAATTGAAGACAGAATAACCAAGCGTGATTTTACCCTCTTTCTCGATGCGAAAGATAGATTGAGAATAAGTGAGTGCATTCTGGAGGACTTCGAGGAAACAAAGAAAGGTTAGCACTGAGCGGAATCACCTCAAAAGGGTAATAAAGGTAATGAATGTATCCCTATTGGTGGTGACTATGCTGGGAGACTATCGTTTTCCACCGAGATATGGACCCGAATGGGGGAGTGGAGGAATCTTCGGATTGAGATACCACAACGGTGTTCTCTATTTCACCGTGGCCTTTGAAGCTCAGGCTCATTTCGTGAAGGAAGAAGACGAAAGGATGTATGAGTTTGAGCTGGTTGGGGAAAGACCTACCTCTGGAGGGGACACTTACAATGCCGTCGATACTGTCGATGAATTCATATATTTTGGTGGCTGGGTTCATGCTCCAGCAATCTATAAAAACAGAACTATAAGCTTCGTCAATAAGTACTCTCATGTGCATGAATACGACACTGAGAATGACGAGATAAGACTCGTTTGGAAGGAGTCAATACACCATGAAACCGAGTGGGCTGGGGAAATAAGCGAAATAATCTACGATCCATACAACGACAGGCTTCTCTTAGCCAGAGAGGACGGTCATGCAAATCTTGGTGTTTATTCCCTTGACAGAAGGACGGGAAACGCTCAACCCCTCATAAAAGAACCTTCTCCCAAAGGGACTCTCGTCCATGACACCGTCTTTTTCGGTATAGGAAATAACTTCGTTTCAGGAATCGGGGAGTTTAAAGCCCTCGATCTCATAACGAACAAATGGGAAAGTTTCAAACCTGGGAGGAGCCTTGATGGGAGGCCATACATAAGGCCAAGGCTTGGAGCCATGGCATCGGCTTATAACAGGGCTTTTGCATTTGTGCGTGGAGGACTCTTTGTCGGCAATCCATTCATGGGGGATGAATTTACCTTTGCAAGGCTTTTTGAGTTCTATACATTTTATGCTCCATTCAGGGTTAATGCTATAAACGTCGGCGGTGGAATTCTAACAGCATTCAATGCTCACCATGATGCAACTTATAGGTTTGACATGGGAGAGAGCATAGAATGGACCACCACTAACATCATAACCGGCCCGAGCATTCTTGTTTATGTTGCACCCCCAATGGTGAAGATAGTTGGTGCCTTTGGAGCGAGGATAACGAGCATCGAAAAGATGAATGGCAAGATACTGTTAGGAACAAACAGCACTCCCAATACAGGCGCCAAAGAAGCAACACCTTTTGATACTGGAAACAAGGACATAGTTATTCTGGACGAAAAAGCCATTCAGGAGAAACCGCCAGCGGTTAGTTTTTCTCTGCCCCTATTCCTCCCGAGTATGGGAAAAAGATATGGAGGTGGGGCATTTGGCGGAATTCCGCTTGAAGGTTACCGTGAACCGAGGATAATAATCTATGCATCAAGAGACAACAAGCTAACCATTTACGAATACGACCTCGCACTGCCCCTTGGAGACGCACATCAGGAGACATTTGAAATAAGAGCAGGAAAGAACATAATAGCCCTAAACTCTTTCAGCGGAATAGTTTCATTCGAACTGGAAAAAGAGGATATGAAAGGAAAGGCTCGGATAGAACTTCTTTAGTTTTCCACCTTTCCTATTTTTACCTCGCCTCTGTGGTTCTTCCAGCTGTAGCTGGACTCAACAAGCTCTTCAAGAGTTAGCCTCTGTGCTCCAACAATTTCCGGTTTAAACTCCTTAAGCATCTCCAGTACTTCATCTCTGGACATCTTGGATTCATCAAAAACCAGTGAGCCCCTCTTGGAATAACCATTAATAAAAGCCCGATAAATCCCTTCCTTCTTCAGGAGTTCGTACTGCTTAATCATAGCATCCACTGGATTTATCTCCCCAAACTTCAGCTCAACCTTTAGCATTTTGATCACCCAAAGTAGTTCTCTATGTCTATGTAGGTCTTTCTGTAAAGCTCGCTCTTCTTCATCTTCTCGACAAACTCCCTTGTCCTGATGTATTTGTCCTTTCTGTACTCCCAGTTGGGATGAAGTGCTTTCCACTCCTCCCAGCTGTAGCTGAACTGAGCCTGCACCTTGTCACGGTAGAGCTCGGGAATGACATTGAAGGTACAGAAAGGCACTATCCTCCCGTCAGGCATGGCATAGTGTATGACACAACGTTCAACACGCTCAACATCGTAGTTATACTCGTCCATGAAGTGCATCATTCCAAGGAAGAGAGCATTTACGTGGAACTGTCCGAGAGCATCATAGTTTCCGTGCATAAATGCATTCTTAATCAGACTCAGAACATCGAGCCCTTCTGGTGCATATTTCTCATCGTAAAAGCTCTTGAACTTGAGGAATATCTCCGCACCCAGCTTGAGCTTCTGGAGCTTTCCTAAGTGTTTCCACTTCTGAACTTCTTCTGTTTTACTCTCCAAATATTCAACGAAGCCTTCAACATCAAGGAACCTGCTTATCGGAACGACACGCTTCCTCTCACGGTCAAGGAAAACATAGGTTGCAGCACCACAGCAGTAGTGGCTTGTCATGTAATATCTGGTTCCTGCAAAAGCCTCAAAGAATCTTGCGATGTGACCTGCTATTGGGATGGGATACCAGTCATCCATTGCTATTTCTCCATTTGTTTGTTCCTCTATTCTGGCTATGGCACCGGGTATGGTTATTCTAAAGCGTTGCCGCTCTTTTTTCGGCACCCTACCGACAAGGGAAATCGGTTGGAAGTTTACACCACGGATTATGTCGAGGTGATTGAGGCCAAAATTAATTATTGCCCCAAGTTCATGGTCGTTGACATTTCTTATGGTTGTCGGAACCAAAACAATCCCCGGACCTCCTGCTTTTCTCACATTCTCAAAGATAAGTGGAATCTCCCAATGGTTCTTCCAGTTTGTCTTTGGAGTCATACCATCATAGCTTAGATAAAGGGTATTCACCCCGGCCTCACGGATTTTTTTAACGAATTCCGGCTCAAAAGCGAGCTTTATACCATCTGTGTTGAGCTGGATGTGGTCATAGCCTTCCTCCTTAGCTATTCTGATAATTTCTATGAGGTCATCCCTTAAAGTGGGCTCCCCACCCGTCAACTGAACCGCGTTGGCTCCTATAGGATATTCCAGCCTTGCATTTCTCAACATCATCCTGATCTGCTCAAGGGTAGGTTCATAGATAGGCTGGCCTTCTTTAGCATAGAAGAAGCAATACCAGCAACTTAAATTACATCTGTTGGTCAAGACTATGTTGAGAAGATTGGTATGAGAGCGATGCCTTGCACATAAACCACAGTCAAAAGGACAGTTGACCCCGCTGTTCTCAACGTTAAAACTCATTAAATTAAAATCGTACTTCCATTTCTGGAATCGATAATACTGTTCGACACTCTCATAATAAACATCCGTTATCATGCCTTCAGGACATTTTTTGGTTATCCAAACTTTACCATCCCTTTCCCATACCAATGCAGGAACAACCCTCCTTGTCTCCGGACAAATTGAATATGTCTTATGGGGGAGAGGTCCTCCATAGCTTCTACTTGCTTTTTTAATCATTTCGTCAAATTCCTTTTCATTGATTTCTGGAAATTCTATAATATTTCTCACTCTATGGGTAAGCTCTTCGAATTCTTTTTCACCGCTGGGGGTTTCCCCAATACTCTCGGCCATTTCTATCACCTCAAATTTTCTCTTACCCTCCAGAGACTATTCTTCACTTGGGTATAAAAACTTTTGCGTAAATATGAAAATTTATCTGCATAGGTATGCTGTATACGAACTAAACTGGGATTAAGATTAAATAGATTTCAGAGAAGTTAATGTGGTGATACAATGCCAGCAAGAGAAATGAGGATGGAAATGTTTCTCAGAGCTCTAATAAAAAGGGACTTCACGCGAGCCAGAGGACATTTGGATAAACTACAGAAACTTGTAGGAAGTGACGAATGGGGAAAAGGTTATGGAAAGGCCATAAACGGATTTATGAGTGCCCTAAAGGATAATGACACAGATTCTCTAATAGTTCAGCTACTTAACACCCATGATAAAGAAAAAGCTGAAATGCTTCTCAAACGCTTTGAGGATATTTTAAAGCATGAGTTTAGAGACGAATACGAAAAAGGGTATTACACTGCATGGGTTGAGTTTCTTAATGCATACCTTTCACAAAGAACCTTAGGTGTTAAACGTGTCAAAAGATAACCAGATGAAAAAACTGGAAGAGAAAATCAAAAAGTGTCAGAGATGTCCGTTAGGGCAGCTTAGAACTCATCCAGTTCCAGGAAGCGGGAGTTATGATGCCAGAATAATGTTTGTCGGTGAAGCCCCGGGCTACTGGGAAGATCAGAAGGGCTTGCCCTTTGTGGGAAGAGCAGGTAGGATTTTAGATGAGCTTCTTGAAGAAATAGGTCTTAAGAGAGAGGACGTTTATATAACGAATATTGTTAAATGTCGTCCGCCGGGAAATAGAGACCCTACTGAGGAAGAAATTAAAGCCTGCTCGCCTTATCTGGACAAACAGATTGACCTCATCCGACCTAAAATCATAGTCCCATTGGGACGGCATTCAATGGCATATATTCTCAGAAAGTTTGGATTTGTTCCTGAGCCCATAAGCAAAATCCATGGTAATGTGTTTGAAGCCCATACATTATTTGGCAAGATTCTTATAGTTCCCGTGTATCATCCAGCAGTTGCACTTTATAAACCCGCCCTTAAAAAAGAACTGCAGATGGACTTCAAGACTCTTAAAGAGATTCTCAACGATATAGAAAGCTAAATTTTTCTTCATTTTTCAATTACTATTCGGAGTAACCCTCTTTCTTCATGCATTTTTTCACTATAATAGCCTTTTCTTTGAAACTTTTCTAAGAAAAGTTTTTATTGAATAAGCGTGCATTAATGTATTTGAAGATGCATCAGTGACTTATTATAGCATGAAACGAAAATAAATGACCATAAACGTGCATGAAGATGCACCATCACTTTGTTGTATTTGATAGAAATCCAATATTTCCAGCAAAAAGTTCGGTATATATGCCAGAATGTCAATCATTATCCAGAAACATTTATAAAATCCCCCAAGATTTTTGAATGAAGAAATGTGGAGGTGGAAATGTGTCTGATTTCGGTATACTGTCCTTACTGCCCCCTCTGGTGGCAATTATCTTAGCTATCTGGACAAAAAGGGTTATACTTGCATTGTTTGCAGGTGTTTGGATTGGTGGAGTAATGGTCTCTGGATGGAACCCGATAACAGGAACCACACAGACTCTTGATTGGATTGTCAAAAATGCCATTGATGACTGGAATGTCAAAATACTGCTTTTCGATTTCCTCATCGGTGCTGGTGTAGGACTGATCTACAAATCCGGTGGTGCATTTGCCATAGGGCGCGCATTAGCCAGCAGAGTTAGAACAAGTAGAGGCGCTTCCATCATGGGATGGATTCTCGGTGTTCTCATATTCTTCGATGACTATACAAACACCATTATCGTCGGTAATACAATGAGGCCGATTACAGACAGGACAAGAGTATCAAGAGAGATGCTGGCTTATATAGATGATTCAACAGCCGCACCTGTTGCAGGTTTGGCCATAGTCTCAACATGGATTGGTTACGAGGTCGGTCTCATAGGTGACGCCTTCAAGGATCTCAATGTTAGCTATGGTGCATATGTTGCCTGGATGCACAGCGTTCCCTTCAGATTCTACTCAATACTGGCGATACTCTTAGTTCTCATAGTAGCCGCAACACACAGACACTACGGTCCCATGCTTAAAGCTGAAATGCGCGCCAGAACAGAAGGTAAAGTTCTTCGTGATGGTGCTAAGCCGCTCATGACAACTGAAGTTGACCTTGGAATGCCGAAGGAAGGCGGAAGTGTGCATATTTTCATATGGCCAATAGTGACGCTCATCTTTGTAACGCTCTACGGAATGTGGTACACTGGAGGCGGAAGCAAGACCTATGCCACAGATGGTATTATGGGCGTTCTTGGTAACTCTGATTCTGCCCTTGCTCTGCTCTGGGGATCATTTGCTATGGTCGTCGTTGCATTTTTCCTCGTGCTCCTCACAAAGCAGATGAACATTGAAGAAGCTGAGGATGCGATAATAAAGGGCATGAAGCAGATGGTCATAGCAAACACCATTCTGCTTTTGGCATGGAGTATTAAAAGCGCCACCGATGCCGTTGGAACAGCACCGTACATTGTTAATATAGCCAAGAGCGCAGGAGTCACCGGTGGTGTAGTGCCACTTATAGTATTTCTGGTTGCAATGTTTATCTCCTTCACAACGGGAACAAGCTGGGGAACATTCAGCATCATGATGCCCATAGCAATTCCCCTCGCCTATGGCGTCACTGGCTACGTCGGCCCGGAAGTCTTCGCTGCAATAGGTGCTGTCTTTGCCGGCGGTATCTTCGGTGACCACTGCTCGCCGATAAGCGACACGACGATCATGAGTTCGATGTTCTCTGGTTCGGATCACATTGACCACGTTACGACGCAGATACCGTACGCGGTAACAGCTTCAAGTGTTGGCCTCGTGCTTTACCTGCTCTTTGCCATAGGCATTAGAAGCTGGGGAATTCTTATTCCCATAGGCATTATACTCCTTGTTGGTGCGTGGTACATTCTCACCGAGTGGTACGGCAAAAAGTACGGCATACCTCATGGACAGGTCCCGATATATGTTGTGGAGGAATGAGCCCTTTCTTTTCCCCAATTTTTATTAAGGTTTTTATGTATTTTTTCTGGTGGGTTCAATGCTGGTTAAAGCGTTCATCCCAGCACATATAACTGCATTCTTCTTTCCGAGGTTTCATGATGATCCCTTAAAAGCGGGCTCATTAGGAGCGGGGATTAATCTCAATAAGGGAACTAATGTTTTTGTTGTTACTGATGAAGGTGCAGGAAGACTTGTTCATGTTATCTTTAATGGCAAACCTGTGAAGAGAAGTGCCGCCAAAATCAGTTATGGCGTAGCTGAGGAAATTATCCCTCCGGATTTCAGAGGAGATGTAGAGATATGGCAGTATTTCGATTTTCCAAATGGACATGGCTTTGGAAACAGTGCAGGTGGTGCCTTAGGAACGGCCCTTGCACTGGCATATTCTTTTAAAAACAAAACACTCCTTCAAGCCGCCAGAGTTGCCCATAAGCATGAGGTTATTCATGGAGGCGGATTGGGGGATGTAATAGCCCAACTGCATGGCGGTCTTGAGATGAGAATAAAGGCAGGAGCTCCGGGGATTGGCGTTGTTGATAACATCTTTTTTGGGGATTACAAGGTTCTTACAGTTCCTCTCGGTAGGCTGAGCACAAAAGAAATCCTTAGAGGAGAAATTATCGACAAGATTGAGGTTAATGGAGAACGGGCTCTTGAGAAGCTGTTAAAAAATCCCACCCCAGAAAACATGATGCACTTAGCTCGGGAATTTGCCGAAGGTACAGGGCTCATGGAGGGGGAACTCCTTGAAATAGCCCAAGAACTGGATAAGGTTCTCAGACTCCCCTCTTCAATGGTGATGCTTGGGAGGAGCATATTTGCCCTTCTTAGGGAAGATGAGATTCCCCGGGTAAAGGAGGTTATTAATGATCTTGCGATAGAGAAATACTCAATCTGCGAAATCTACAACAGCAGACCAGAAGTAGGCAGGTGGATAGGCTAACATTTTTTTACCTTGGGAGTTCAATATCTCTTTAGGTGATGGTTATGAAATACAGCGAGCTTGCGGGTTTGTATCAGAGGCTTGAAAAGACCACGTTGAAAACTCTGAAAACAAAGTATGTAGCTGAATTTCTGCGGAGTGTTGAAGATGCTCGACTGCTTGAGATTCTGCCATACCTCATCCTTGGAAAAGTTTTTCCCGACTGGGATGAGAGAGAACTCGGAGTAGGTGAGAAACTTCTGATAAAGGCAGTTTCAATGGCCACCGGTGTTAAGGCTGAGGAGATTGAGAACTCTATAAAAGACACAGGGGATTTGGGCGAGAGTGTTGCACTGGCTTTGAAAAAAAGGAGGCAGAAGAGCTTTTTCTCACAGACTCTGACAATCGAAAGGGTTTATGAAACATTCGTTAAGATAGCCGAGACAAGTGGAGAGAGAAGTCAAGACAGGAAGCTAAAATATCTCGCAAACCTCTATATGGATGCAAAGCCCGAAGAGGGTAAGTATCTCACCAGAACAATACTCGGCACAATGAGAACCGGTGTTGCTGAAGGAATCCTCAGGGATGCTATTGCAGAGGCATTTAAAGTTAAGGCAGAACTTGTTGAGAGGGCATACATGCTCACAAGTGACTTCGGCTATGTCACAAAGATAGCAAGGCTGGAAGGCAATGAAGGACTTGGCAGGGTTCAAATTCAAGTTGGGAAGCCCATAAGACCGATGCTCGCTCAGGTTGCGGCAAACATCGAAGAGGCCCTTAAAGAGATGGGTGGGGTGGCTGCTTTTGAGATTAAATATGATGGTGCGAGGGTTCAGGTTCACAAAGATGGCACCAAGGTCATAATATACTCCCGCAGGCTTGAAAACGTTACAAAATCAATTCCCGAGGTTGTTGAGAGGATAAGAGAGCATATCAAAGCTGATAAAGCCATTGTAGAAGGAGAGCTCGTTGCCGTTGGAGAAAACGACAGGCCAAGGCCATTCCAGTTCGTCCTAAGGAGGTTCAGACGAAAGTATAACATCGAGGAAATGATTGAAAAAATACCCCTTGAGCTCAATCTGTTTGATATCCTCTATATAAATGGTGAGGGACTTATCGATTCTACCTTCAGCGAGAGAAGGCACTCTCTTGAAAAAATCGTTGAGGAAACCGAGGGGATAAAGCTGGCTATTCAGCTCATTACCGATAACTCTACGGAAGCCGAAGAGTTTTATAAAAAAGCTCTGGAGCTTGGACATGAAGGAGTTATGGTGAAGAGGCTTGATTCTGTCTATGAACCCGGAAACAGAGGCAAAAAATGGCTTAAGGTAAAACCCACAATGGAGAACCTCGACCTGGTAATTATAGGTGCTGAATGGGGAGAGGGCAGGAGGAGTCATGTTTTTGCATCCTATCTCCTCGGAGCCTATGATCCAGAACAGGGCACTTTTCTTCCTGTTGGTAAGGTTGGAAGCGGCTTTACGGATGAGGATCTGGTGGAATTCACAAAGATGCTGAAGCCCCTCGTTGTCAGAGAAGAAGGCAAGAATGTTGAGATAGAGCCCAAGGTTGTTATTCAAGTTACATATCAGGAAATCCAGAAGAGTCCAAAATATGAAAGCGGCTTTGCCCTCAGGTTCCCGAGATACGTGGCTTTGAGGGAGGACAAAAGTCCTGAGGAGGCAGATACACTGGAGAGGATTGCACAGCTCTATGAACTACAGGAGAGGTTTAAAGCCGGGAGAAGATGATTCTCTTTCTTCACAACAATTTGCAGGGCTCTACCCACGGCAATCTTCAGGTAAAGGATGAACAGAATACTCAGAAAGACACCAGCCAAGATGATTGTTTCCTTCTCTCCAGCAGATGCCGCCAGCACAGGATAATCATAGATTGCATGGGCAAAAACAGCGAAAATCCATCCAGCCAATGCTTCCCTCTTTTTACCATAGAGCAGGTAACTTAAGGGAACTACTGTCCACAGCACATGAAATACGATCACGATGAGCCTCACACTAAAAAGCAGTATCTGGGTGCCGCTCTGAGCAGATGCAAGAATGAAGGCCGATATATAGGAAATGGTTTCAAAAGCAGCAAATACCATTGCAATTCCAAGGGTGAGTTTCCAGAGCCGAGATCTCTCCAACCTCCCAAATAGAAACAAAGCTGGGGTGAGCTTAAGACTCTCCTCAATAAGTCCAATTGAAATTGCCATAAACTGCGGAGATCTATAAATTTTCCAGATGAAGAGCTCCAAGAGTCCTGAGATAAACAGCAGCAAAACTCCGGCAAAAAGAGCATGTAACGGCCAGATAGTCTCCGGAAGTTCTTCCCATTTTCTCCTAACTTTTTTTAAACTATCTAATGCAACTATACCTCCAAGAAGTACTACAAACCCCACGTACACTCCCATTATTCTGGCAATCATCATTAGGTTCTCTTTAATGGAGGTTTATTAACCTGTCCGTTTTATTTTCCTTTTAAAGCTCTACCCAGTATAAATCTACCCACCCAAACTTTTTAAGCAATCCAGTTAACCTGCACTACGAATTTTGTTAAATTAACACAGAGGTGTCAAAGGTGAAGGAAGAGCTGATCAGGATGATATTCGAAGAGGAAGCTATCCGTTTTGGACGTTTTATTCTCACATCTGGAAGAGAGAGTAACTACTACATTGACATTAAAAAGCTCATTACGAATCCCCGAGCATTAAAGCTCATTGCAGAACTTATGGAAGAAAAAACTCGACAGTTGAACATAGAGTTTGATAAAATTGCAGGTCCGGAACTCGGTGCAGTGCCAATAGCGACGGCACTCGCTCTGAAAACTGAAAAACCCCTCCTCATCGTCCGGAAGAAAAAGAAAGAGCATGGAACCGGAAAACAGATTGAGGGAGAGATCAAGGTAGGAGATAGGATTCTGCTGGTAGAGGATGTTACAACAACAGGAGGGAGTGTTTTGAGAGCAGCGAAGATACTTGAGGAGAAGGGTGCTATAGTTGCTGCAATAAGCGTTGTTGTAGACAGGGAAGAGGGAGCTAAAAATTTGATTGAAGGAAAATACAAATTCATTCCCCTGATTACAGTTAAAGAACTGTTCAAGTATCAGCTTAAAAACGTCTAATGTTGAGAATCCTTATAACTGAACGATACAGCTGGTCCCAGTAGCTCTCCTTTTTTCTTACTCCAAATATCCACTTCTCCATGCTCTTCCCACATCGGTTTATACCTCTTGATGCCTTTGTCCGGGGTTTGTATATCAGTACCGGCATACCAAGATTTGTAGCCTCTGGAACCCTGAGATCAAAGGGCACAACACCTATCACTGGGACCTCAACTTCATTTTCAAGAAAATTAATTATAGGCTCAATATTACGGGAAGATTCCCTAATTTTATTGATTATAACCCCCACTTTTAGTTCATATGCTTCTCCCAGTTGCTTCAGTTTTATAACTTCATTCTCTATCATTTTCCGAACAGAGTATATTGGAGAACGCTCTAATTCTATTACTATTATCTGATAGTTAGCAAGTTTGAATGTGGGTATTGTATCAAACGGTATTCCCACCGGAGAATCTATTATTGTAATATTAAATCTGGTTTTTATTTCATTCACAATTTCCCTTAATCTTTTGCTGGAAACATCGAGCATCTCGTATAAATTTGAACTTCCAGGGAGGATGTATACCCCAGTTTTCATGTCCTGATACACTGCATCATTTATTTTTATTTTAGGATCTTTTAGAAGAGTGTGAAGATTAATTTTAGGATTATCTATTCCAAAATGAAACGCTAATTTTGGCAGGTACAGATCACCATCAATTGCCAATACTTTGTATCCCTGAGAAGCAAAATAGGTACTCAAATTTGCTGTGAGGGTAGTTTTACCTGCTCCACCCCTTCCTGTGATTACTATAGCCACCATTGTTAATTCCCCGCATTTGCAGTAGGGAACTGTATCTGCAATAAAAAGGAAAAGGGGAAACAACATCACATATAATCCTCTAAAGTCTTGGCTTTTATCATAATTGAAGCTTTTTTCTGCCCATAATAGATTTCAACCAAACCATCGGATTCAAGCTTTTTAATTGTTTGAAGAAGGGTAGGCATTGGAGTTTCGAGCTCGGAGCTCAATTTTTGAAGAGAAGTAGCCTTCTTTTTTGTTGCCAATGTCTTATAAACAACGTCCTTTCTCCTACCCAACATTAAAGATGCACCACTATATATTTCGAGCTAATCCTAAATAAACCTTGCTGGACAGTTTTTGTCATCCCATCCTCATGTCTAACTTTAAATTTATAAGTTCCACATTTATTGCAGAGAATATGAGGATTGAAATTAAAGAACTTGAGATGAATGGTTTTGGAAAAGCCCGAATCGGGAGAAAAATCATTTACGTACCTTTCACTGCACCGGGGGATATTGTGGAAGTTAGAAAGTGGCACAGAGAAAAGAAAAAGCTGGTTGCCCATGATTATGAAATAATTGAACCTTCCCCATGCAGAAAAGAGGCCAAATGTCCATATTTTGGAAAATGCGGAGGCTGTCTTCTCCAGCATCTGGCATATAAAGAACAAATCAGATTCAAAGAGGAGAAACTTTACAGTATTCTTGGCTTTGAGGTCAAGGTTACTCCATCGCCAAGGATTTACGGCCACAGAAACAGGATCGATGCCGTTATATCAACGATGGGAATCGGTTTTCGGAGAAGGGGAACATGGTGGGATGTCATTGATATCGAGAGATGTGAGGTTTTTGGTAAGAGAAGTGCAACGGCCCTAAAGGCCTTAAGAGAATTCATTGAAGATTTTAACATCTCCACATATAACATACGTAAAAACACTGGTTTCTTAAGATATATTGTTCTCAGAGAAGGGAAATTTACCGGGGAGTTCATGATTAATCTGGTTACCGCTGAAGGAGTGCTTCCTGAAGAGGTTAAGAGCTATTTTCCCTTTGCAGACTCACTTTACTGGAGCATAAACAGAAGCAAGAGTGACGTCTCTTTTGGCGATATTGGAAAGTTCTGGGGAAGAGAGTTCATAAAAGAAAAAATTGACGATGTAGTGTATTTAATACACCCAAACAGCTTTTTCCAGACAAATTCATATCAGGCTGTCAATCTGATAAGGGAGACCTCCCAACTTGTTGATGGCGAAAGTGTGCTTGACCTCTATTCAGGTGTCGGAACTTTCGGTGTTTATCTCGCCAGACGGGGCTTTGTTGTTGAGGGGATTGAAGCCAATCCTTTTGCAGTAGAGATGGCAAGAAAAAACACTGAGCTGAACGGGGTAAAGGCTGAGTTCAAGATTGGCCAAGACAAAAATGTTGAAAATCTTGGGGCATATGACACCGTGATCGTCGATCCTCCGAGAGCTGGTTTGCATCCAAAACTTATAAAGAAAATCTTAAAAGAAAAACCGAACACCATTATTTATATATCATGCAATCCCAGAACATTAGCTTTAAATCTCGCTGAACTCTCCGAGAGATACTCAATTAAGGAGGCCAAAGGCTTTGACATGTTTCCCCACACTCCCCATGTAGAGATGTTAGTAAAACTGCATTTAAAGGTTTAGATTTAGAACCATAAAGTTCAAAAGCTTAATAAACTTGTTTGACATACTTACAAAGGAGGTGAAAAATATGTTAGATGAGCGTGATAGGATTATAATTCAGATGCTCACCAAAGACGCAAGAACACCCTTCACTGAAATAGCTAAAGTTCTCGGTATAAGTGAAACCGCAGTGAGAAAGAGAGTCAAAGCCCTCGAAGAAGCAGGGGTTATAAAACAATATACAGTTAAGGTCGATCCTGCAAAACTTGGATATCATTTAGTTAGCCTCACGGGAGTTGATACTCTTCCTGAGAAGATATTTGAGGTTGCAAACAAACTCAAAGAATTTGATTTCGTCAGAGATATTTATCTGACCAGCGGAGATCATATGATAATGACTGAAATATGGGCAAAGAATGGGGAAGATCTCTCAGACATAATCTCAAACAAGATTGGTAAGATTGAAGGTGTCACTAAGGTATGTCCAGCAGTTATCCTCGAAAAGCTCAAATGAGTGGCAAAATTTTTAAACCCTGTATTTACTATTTCTTAATGCGCGGTGGTAGTCTAGCCTGGTCCAGGACACCGGCCTCCCAAGCCGGTAACCCGGGTTCGAATCCCGGCCACCGCACCATTATCCCAAAAACAAAAACTTTTTAGAAGCATTTTCTAAAATTTGAATAGGTGATTGTAATGGAACCTCATGAATTCAAGCTCACAGAAGAGGGCATACGAGCGGTTCTTCCACCTCTGGAAGCTGAGATTATGGAATATATGTGGAAAGTTAGAACAGCAACAGCTGGAGAGGTTTATGAAAAACTAAAAGATAAGCATCCAGATATGAGACGTTCCACAGTCAGTATATTAATGAACAGGTTATGCGAGAGAGGACTCTTAGAGAGAAGAGTCGAAAAGGGAAGAGGCGGCATGAGATATGTATATAACATCACGACGACAAGAGAGGAATTTGAACAAAAAGTTGTGGAGAGTATTCTCGATGCCCTCATGAACAACTTTAAGGAAGCTACCTTCGCATATCTCTCTAAAATAAAGAAGTGAGAGCTATGTTGGGGTTAATAATACTCCTCCAAATGCTCCTTGCTGTTCTGTATTTTGGTAAGATAGGTGCTATAACAGTCGGGGTATCCATGACAATCCTTGCTTTTATGTATGTTTGGGTATCCCGCCATAGCCTTAAAGACAAATATATCGAGCTTACCAGAAATGAGATACCATGGTTATATGATAGCATAGTGAAAATGGCCAATAAAGCCGGTATCAGAATCCCCCATGTATATATCTTAGACGATTATATCCCAAATGCATATTCTTTTGGTAGTTCAATAGTCCTTTCTGTTGGCCTTTTTGAAGTCCTCGATCGGGAGGAGATACTTGGTGTTGCAGCCCATGAGCTTGGCCATATTAAAAATAAAGACACCTTATTCTTCCCTATGGTGGTGTATGGAAGATATTTAATGATACTTTTAGCGGTCATGATAATACTATTTTCCCACAACCTCTTCCTAAAGGTGCTGTCTATAGCATTCTACATACTGTACGAGATGGAGAGAATTGAGTTTTTTAAAGATAGGGAGTTTAAAGCCGATGAGACTGCAGTCAGACTACTTGACAGACCATTAAGTTTGAAAGATGCCTTGGAGGAACTTAAATACTACGAAGATTTAAGAACACATGTGAAAGATAGCGCACTGCCCGGGATAGAACCATCCATAGAAAGAAAACCAAAAAAGAGCTTTATGGATACCCATCCAACATACGATGAAAGAATATTGAGGATAATACTGGAATCCGAGGGGATTAATATAAGAAACATTCTTAAGTGATGCATAATGAACATGGACGTTGAAATAGTTTTGGACAGAGAAAAATCGCTCAGGATAAAAAAGATACGGCCTACAAAGGATGAATATTTCATGCTTATTGCAAAACTGGTATCTCTTAGAGCAACATGTCCCAGACTGAGAGTTGGTGCAGTTGCAGTGAAAGATGGTTACATCTTGGCTACTGGTTACAACGGAGCTCCAAGGGGAATGGAACACTGTATAGATGTCGGCTGTCTCATAGTTGATGAGCATTGTCACAGAGCAGTTCATGCAGAGCAGAATGTTATAGCAATGGCAGCCAGGAAGGGAATTAGTTTAGAAGGAGCTACTTTATATGTTACCCATTTCCCCTGTGACACGTGTTTTAAATTACTTATCAATGCTGGGATAAAAGAAATAGTGTATGAGGAGATGTATCCTAATAGAGCCACAGAAATTCTGCTAAAAGAAGCTCAAAAGAAAGGTATAGTAAGGATAAGACAATTTAAACTGTCAAAAGAGAGGGTTAAAGTCTTTTTAGGAGAACTGTTCAGTTAAAATCCAGCCTCCTTTCAGATTTTTATCAAATTAATTGTAGTATGTTCAGGACTTTTTCTCAGACTCCCCGGATTTCTCAATTCTTTTAAGTCTTTTAAGCATGTCATTAATTTCCTCAAATTCAATTGCTATTTTTCTTGTAAGTTCAGTTATTTCCCTCTCAGTTCTATCCACTGCAAGATATATTCTAAAGATCATTAGATAGGCAATACCAATGGCAACCACAAAAAGGGCATCCAAACCCCTGCCGAGACCTAAGAACTTTTTAATTTCAATTGCTATCTCTAACGGGAACACTGCAATAACCAGTACCACTAACAACAGCCCTTCCCAGAATATCAAATCCTCCCAATCAAATTCTCCTTTTCCATATTTACCTAAGACATAAGTCATTAAAACCACTGCAGCTACTATCATGATATATTGTACGGCATACATCATTCATCACCTCAGTTTGTCAAATAAAAGGTTTAAAGCTATCTTAACTCCCTCAATGACATTTGTTCCTTTTTGCATGGAGTATTCACTATAAACCGCTCTGATCGGAACCTCTACTATTCGGCACTTATTCCGTGCAACCTCAATTATTATTTCACTTGAAACAGCATAGCGATCACAGGTTATCCGTATCTTAGATGCACATTTATAATTAAAACATCTCAAACCGCTCTGACTGTCACTGACATACTTCCCTGCAAATAGAGCTGTTACAACATCAAGAACAAAATTTCCAAATCTTTTTATGAAAGGCATCTGGCTAACATCACCTTTTAAACGGGAACCGACTGCAAAGTCAGCTTTACCTTCAGCGACAGGCTTGATAACCCGCAGAGCATCGCTTATTAGATGCTGCCCATCAGCATCAAAAGTTAATATGAGCTCAGCCTTCTTTTTGACAGCAAAAGCTATACCTGTCCCTAAAGCACCGCCCAAGCCTCTGTTGACCAAATGGTTTAATACATGGACTCCCTTTGAAAAAGCTATCTGCCTTGTTCTGTCTTTGCTACCATCATTGACAACAATAATATGTTCAGCCTTAAAATATCTTAACAATTCTTCCAGCACATTTCCGATTGTTAACTCCTCATTGTAGGCCGGGACGACAACATAAATGTTTAGGAGTCTTTTCAGAAGGGGGAGGAGATCCCGCATTGTGGAAATCTCAAAATTTGCTTGAGCATCAAGGGAAAAACTCATCCTGCCTGTTTCATTGGATGTTATAAGAACACTCAACACGCCAAGTTCATTTGCAGGAATGATATCATACCCATGATCTCCAATCACAAGGGTTTTTGTAGGAGGCACACTGAAATTCTCAATAACTTTTTTTAACTGTTCTTTACTTGGTTTAAGCTCCTCAACGGCGACATCATCTCTTGCTATTATCAAATCAAAATACTCAAGGATTCTATGCATCTTTAAGGCTTTTATTGCGGCGGCTTTACAACTTCTTGTCATGAGGGCTATTTTTATATTATTCTCCCTTAAAAATTCCAACACCTCCCGACTACCCTCAAAAAGATAGCTGCTATCCATGCGTTTAATTTCAAGCTCTTTCAGATACGCGTGAAGTGTTTCAAAATCCCTACCGGTTTTCTGAGAAATTCTGTAGAGAGTTTCATACATAGGAGTAAGATCGCCAATTAAGCTTTCTGAAATCCCCTCTTTAATCAGCTTTTCTTTTAATTTCTCTTTGATTTCTAAAAAAGATACTTTGGCGCCTATGAGAGTTCCATCAAGATCAAAGACAGCAAGTTTTATGTCCATAGTGTTCACCGAAGACTTTATTTTTGCTAATACCTACTCTCTTGGGGTCAGAGATGATTTGGATGTCACCATTTATAGGCTTAATCCTTTCATTGGCCTTAACTCCATACATAGCAACTCTCATGAAAAATGCTGGAATAACCGGAAAGGACATACATAAGCTCGATAAACCCGAGGTACCGGAAATGGGGGGTCTGGCAATTTTGATAGCCTTACCATTATCCCTGATATTTGTTCCAAGTCCAGATATTCCAAAAATGATAGCTGTAGTTCTTTTATTTGGATTTGTCGGGATAATTGATGATTTGACAAACATGAAACAATCGCATAAAGTTTTACTTTCTCTTTTAATGTCCATACCAATACTCAGTATTCCTCTTAATGGAAATCTTCATCTGATTCTCTTTTCGGTTAATTTGGGGATTTTGTATTATTTGTTTGCGATTCTTTTCGTAACTGGCTCTGCAAATTTAGTTAACATGCTCGCCGGCTTTAATGGATTAGAAGTAGGAACTTCCGTCATAATCTTGTTTTTCCTCGGATTATTAACTACTGGATACGTTAAAATTCTGGCCTTTACAGGATGTGCTGTGGCCTTAGGGTTCCTGTGGTGGAATCGTTATCCCGCCAAGGTGTTCCCCGGAGATACGGGGACATTAAGTTTAGGAGCACTCATTGGCGTTGTTGGGATAGCAGGAAAAGTTGAAATTCCAGCGCTGATACTTTTAACGCCTCACATACTGGACTTCCTGTTGAAAATTAGGATACGATTTGCTGGCCGAAGTATTGGAAGAACCCAAATTATGGAAGATGGAACGTTGAAAGCTCCTCCTTATCCAAGCTTTTTAGGAATGATAATGAGAACAAAAAAAGTAAAGGAATATGAGCTTGTTGCTATTGTATGGGGAATAGAAGCTGTTCTTGGGATTATCTCACTGCTTCTCTTCTTCTATTAATTTAATCATCCCAAACCCATATTTAGTTTTCTCTCCGAAGCCATTATCATAAGCAAATTTGGCAATATCTAAGGAACCATAATAACGGAAAACCATCAATGATCCCCTATAATATGCGTCTCTCACGAGAATCCTTACAGGTTTGAATTTTATGACATCCAAGGTAAACTCCTTATCCTCTGGCATTTCCCCATACAATTCTGAAAAACGCATTAGCATTATCTTCCTAAGTCTATCAAAAAAAGCATCTTCACTTGGATAGAGATCCCATATCTTCATTTTGTTTCCGCTTATTTTAACCGTCCTCACCATTATCGGGCTCAATGTTGAAAAAAGAGAACCATCTCTGATCTTGGGTTCTTTTAAAACCTTAAAGTCATCAACGATAAACGATATATCATCTATCTTCAGTACAGGACTATCATTAAACCCTTCAACTATAGCTTTTATAACCTCTCCTACAGAAGAAGAGACATACAGGGAAACTGTGTCAGATAATATCCTGATACCCTTATCTGGGATTAGTTCTCTCTTGCGGACAACTATCCTTGAAAATGTAAAATAATCCACATGGCTGGTTTCTATCTTTTTTGAAAGTTCAAGCGAAGCTATAGCCATTTTATCAATCAGCTGTTCATAAATCTGATAATTATAATTAAACGGTAGAATAGTATTTTCCTCTGCAGGCCTCAGCTTTATTTCTACACGCATTAGACTTCACCCCATGATTAGAACCTGGACACACCTCCTTACATAGTCTTATGCACTTCTGGTTATAAAAATTTCGTGTAGCATTTCAATCTAAGGATACCCTTCCATGAGGTAAAAAAACTAAGCCCAAAAGAATATAAATTTTAGAGTGATAGTATAGATAGAGTTAAAAGGGTTCTTCAGCGAGACTAATTATAGAGGTGAAAAATGTGAGTGACATAAATGAAATCGACTTCAAATCATCAAATGAATATGACGATTACATCACCTATTTAAAGAGGAGAATTAGACAGCTTGAACTCCAAGTGAGAACTCTCGAAGCTGATAAGGAGAGACTTGAGAGAGAACTCTCAAGATTAAGAATGGAAATGTCAAGAATGAGGCAACCACCAAACTTTGCTGGGACTTTGCTGGAGCTTCTCGATGAGGATAGAGCAATAGTGCAGAACTTTAATGGACCAAGATTCGTTGTCAGAATTGCCCCTTGGATAGAAAGAGAAAAACTTAAGCCGGGATCAAGGGTTGCCCTCGACCAAAGAACAATGGCCGTTATTGAACTACTCCCAAGTCAGAAAGATCCGAGTGTTTTAGGATTTGAAGTTATCGAGAGACCCCAAGTAACTTACAAAGATATTGGGGGATTAAAAGAGCAACTGAAAGAACTTAGAGAGGCTGTTGAACTTCCATTGAAGCATCCAGACCTCTTTGAAAAAGTGGGAATTGAGCCTCCAAAAGGAGTTTTGCTTTATGGTCCTCCGGGATGTGGAAAGACTCTCATGGCAAAAGCCCTTGCAAATGAAGTCAATGCAACTTTTATTCGAGTGATAGGTAGCGAGTTAGTTAGAAAGTATATTGGAGAAGGAGCTCGTTTGGTCAGCGAGCTATTTGATCTTGCAAAGGAAAAAGCCCCAACTATAATATTCATAGATGAAATAGATGCAATTGGTGCAAAAAGACTTGATGAAACTACTGGCGGTGAAAGAGAAGTAAACAGAACATTAATGCAGCTGTTAGCAGAAATGGATGGTTTCGATGCGCGGGGTAATGTAAAGATAATAGCTGCAACCAACAGGCCAGATATCCTTGATCCTGCCTTGCTTAGACCTGGAAGGTTTGATAGATTGATAGAAGTTCCTCTGCCAGATTTCAGCGGAAGGCTTGAGATTCTTAAAGTACATACCAGAAAAATGAATCTTAAAGAAGTTGACCTAAAGGCAATTGCAGAGATGACGGATGGAGCAAGTGGCGCTGATTTAAAGGCAATTGTAACAGAAGCCGGTATGTTTGCAATTAGAGCGAGAAGGGAGTATGTAACCCAAGAAGACTTTATTAAGGCCATAGATAAGGTTCTTGGATCAGAACAAAAGCTTGCTCAACAGATAGCAATGCATGAGGTTATGTACGGCTGAATTCATCTTTATCTTCTATTTTCAAACCCAAAATATGGATCGTAAATATTTAAGGGCCCTTAACCGCATTATTTAAAAAGTAGAAATGTAGTATTGACGAGAAAAATGGTGAGCAAACTTATAGCACTCGAAGTTTATAGACATCTGAGAGATTTAGACTTTCGTATTCTCAGAGGAGTAGAGTTGAATATGCGTCACCATCGGTGGGTGCCTCTGGAAGATATAGCACATTTTGCCAGAACAGATGTAGAAACTACCTCTCACCGTCTTGGAAAGTTAGATAACTGGGAACTCGTGAGGAGGAAGAGTGATATAGGATATATCGGCTATCAGCTCACAATTCACGGTTACGACGCCTTGGCTATAAGAGCTTTCTCAAAGAAAGGAATAATTGAAGCTATAAGTACAACCCAGATAGGAGTTGGTAAAGAAGCTGATGTATATATTGCTATAACACCACAGGGTGAAAGAGTTGCCCTCAAATTTAACCGCATTGGAAGAACAAGCTTTACAAGAATAAAACTCTATCGTAGGGATTTCATGAATAAACGGCATATAAGCTGGCTTTATATATCACGTTTGGTCGCCCAGAGAGAGTATGAAGCCTTGCAACTTCTCTCGCCAATAGCTAAGGTTCCAAGGCCAATAGGATGGAACAGGCATGCAATAGTCATGGAGTTTATAAATGGTGTTGAGCTCGCAGATTTGAAAGACAGGGACTTAAGTCAGAATGAAGCTGAGGAAATCCTCGATAACGTTCTTGATGAGTACCTAAAAATAGTGGAATTTGGGATTGTTCATTCTGATATGAGCGAATTTAATATAGTTCTCACTGAAGATTGCGACATCTTGATAATAGACTGGCCACAATATCTTCCAACAGCTCATCCTGAGAGTTTAGAATACCTAAAACGAGATATTTCTGTTCTGTTGAATTCTTTTAGAAAAAGATGGAAAGTTGAGAAAGATTTTAATGAAGTTTGGAATAAATTTTATAAAGCATGGGCAAAGAGCAGAGGCGATTAATATGGGAATCAAATATGTGCCATATAACAGGCAGGAAAAAATCATAAAACTATTCAAGGAGGCCATAAAACTGGAAAATATGAGAAAACTCGATAAGGCCAAAAAGAAACTTGATGAGATTTTAGATCTCGCAAAAGATCAGTATCCAGAGTTTTACTTTGAGGCATGTTTCAGGCTGGGAGACATTCTCCTCCAAGAGGACAACTACCGAGGAGCTATAAAATGTGCAATGAGAGCAATGAGGAAGGTTCCCAGCGAGGAGCTTTACCTCCTCGGAGCTGAGCGAATCAAAGCGATAATAAGGATAACAAAGGAAAACAACAGGATACATGAATTCAGCAAGAACTTTGGGATAACCTTGGCTCTTGTAAAGGATAATCCAGAGCTATATGCATTTCTAACAGCTCTTATAGAAATTGCCAGAGGAGAACAAAAAGAGATACCTGAGGAAATTAAAACAGAAAAGCTTAGAGAGGCTTTAGGAATCCTCCTCGATTAACCTCAGGACACCAGACACATAAACCCTCCCCGGCTTAAATGGGAAGTTGTATGGCTCTTTCTTTGGTCTCTCATTATAATAAGGCCTGTTACAACCCGGACAGCCGTAAGTTCTGAATGCTTCATCCTTTAATATCCTCTCAAGTTGGTCTTTTTTCAAGCCAAAAGAAAGGAGAGCACCATTTTCACCAAACTTAATATCCTCGAATCGTACAATCTCGTTCCTTATTAAATAGAGAGCTATCTGGATTTTCCGATAGCGCTCCAGAGTTGGGGGTTCAGCATTCTCAAGCCGAGTTCCCCTAATAGGCGTGAATGCAAATATAGAAACTTCAGCACCTATGTCATAGGCTCTCTGGATTGTTTCAACAACTTCTTGATCGCTCTCTCCAAGACCAATTATGAGATGCACAAACGCCTTTCCATCTCCAAAAACTTCAATGGATTCTTCTGTAAATCTCCACATATCATCCCACGAATAGAGGGAATCCTTAATTTTGGGGTAGAGTCTTTCACTGGCCACATCAAGCCCGATTCCAATATAATCCACTCCCAATTCTTGGAACCTCTTAAGAACAGACTTTTCAACTGGTGTTATTGAGACTGAAACTGGAAGCCCTAAGGGCCGAAAAGCCTCAAGAATACTCAAAACATCCCTAACTAAATCAGGGTAATCAATCGTTTGAAGACATATACGAGCAAATCCTCTGTGCCCCAGCTTTTCTGTTACCGTTTCAAGCTCAAACACTGGCCAGGTAATTCGTGAAAGCTTTTTTAAGTCTGCTCTGCTTTCCCGTGCTTGAGGACAAAAAGCACAGTTATTCCTGCACCTCCCATTATGATATGTCATGAGATAGGCAGTGGTAGGTCTTGCCAGCATTTTAGCATTTATGAGCCCCATTGATATTGCAGTTCCGTAGGAAACCCTAATTCTCATGATGGAATCTTCGTGTTAAGCTTTCTTAACTTTTGCTATGAGAGTTATCATTAAAGCAAGCCCCACTATAACCGGCAATAATGGAAAAATAACCCTATAATCCCCCTCAAGCTGGATATAGTATCCTAAAATGACAGGGCCAGCCATAAAGCCCACATCAAAGAACATTGTATATATGCCAGCTCCAAAGTTTCTGACGCTCGCCGGAAGCCCTCCAAGAGCTAAAAGCTGGAGAGCCGGCACAACAAAGCCCAAACCTAATCCCAGAAGAAAGGCACTGATATAAGCCCAAGGTGGAAGCAAGAAAAAGTTGAGGAACAGATAAGCTGAGCTTATTGCAATGAAACCAACAGAGGCTATCAATGCTGCTCCCCTTTTGTCAGCTTCCCTTCCCCCAAGGATTCTGGTTAATATACTGAAACCCCCTACAATACTTAGGTATACCCCAAATGCTGAAGTCCCAAAACCTGTTTCCTTATAGACTGCTGGCAGGAACGTTAAAAAGCTACTATATGCCAAGGCATTCAATAAAAGAGCTATTGACGCCGCCACAAAGCTCAGAACCAATAAAGACTTCCATCTTGGAGCAGTTTTTTTATCTCTATGTATCCTTACCCGTTCCTTTTCCTTTTTATAGACATAAACCACTAAAAAGATTGATATAGAAGAAAACAGAACAGTGAGCCCAAATGCCACTGTAAATCCCAACAGATCGGCTATAAAGCTTCCAAAAGCAGGACCAAAAAGCTGACTAATCCCAAACATTGTACTTCGCCATCCAAGGGTCTCCCCTACTCTGCCGGGAGGAGCCAGATCAACCGCAAGCGTTAAGGAGGGTGGAAAAAACAGAGCCATTCCCAGGCCATGAATTCCTCTGCCAACTGCAAAGAGAAGCAAATTACCCGTAAAAGACGATAGAATATATACGATACCAGCAATGATAGCCAGAAAAGAACCTACCATCATAAGCTCAAACTTAAAGCCTTTATCCCCGATTAATCCGGATATGGGTTTAAAAAGTAGTGAAACTGCTGATGATACCGAAGCTAAGGTCCCAATAACAACAGGAGGGGCTCCTAAAATTATTGCGAACGGAGAAATAATTGGATTCAAGGAGACCATTCCCATAAAGAAGAAAAATACTGCAAAATGCAGGAGCCAAACATCCCTCTCCATTCAGATCCCCACATAGGGCTCCTTCATGCCATCTTTAATATATGCCACGCTCATGTGCTTCGTGTTCTTGGAAAAACCGATATTCCCATCTTTATCTATCATTATGAGACCCGCCACCCCATTTCCAAAATATTCGGTTGCTATACTTATAGCTGCTGTAGCTGCTTCTGGGGCTTTGAGACCAAAACGCACAAAATCAGCCGCGGTCTTAGCTAAGACAAGCTTTATCATGACCTCTCCGATACCTGTTGCTGAGACACCTGCAAATTCATTTGCATACGTCCCAGCCCCAATAAGCGGAGTATCTCCTATTCTCCCAAACATTTTGAGAAAAACTCCTCCAGTGGAAGTCCCAGCTACTATATCCTCCCCATCAAATGCAACAGCTCCCACAGTGCTTCTCAATACCTCAGGATATTCCCTAATCAGAGCAGTAAGTTTTTTCCAATGCTTCGCTTCTCCTGTTTCAAGGAGTTTGTTTCTCAGTTCTTGCCATTGCCTTATTCTTTCCTCGGTTATCGGATTATATTTCCTAAATCCCATCAATCGAGCAAATTTAAGGGCCCCTTCACCACCAAGGAGGACATGATCGGTTTTTTCCATGACCTTCCTTGCAACGCTTATTGGGTTTTTAACTCCCCATATCGCGGCAACTGCCCCGGCTTCAAGGTTGGAACGCATTATGGCAGCATCCATTTCAACCTTTCCATCAATGGTTAAAACGGACCCTGTTCCGGCATTGAATATGGGGTTATCCTCAAGAACTTTTACAGCTTCCTCAACAGCATCAAGTGCTGAACCTCCCCCAAGTTCTTTCCATCCTGCTAAAACTGCCTCTTTAACACCATTCAAAACCTTTGGAATACGTTCATCTTTTTTTATTGTACCTGCACCGCCGTGAACTATAATCGCCACCACGAAAAATCACCAGAGATACTGTACCTCGAATGGTTAAAAGAGTTATGGAAACGGGGAGATATGAATCAGCTCAGTGCCATGTTTATTATCGTCTCTCCAATGTTTTCCAAGTATTCGAGTATCCTGCGATAGCTCTCCATGGCTATAGATTGCCTATAATCTATGCCTTTAATCTTATCTTTTAACTCAAGCATCAGACTATCTATCTTCAGCAAATCCCTCCTTTCGATCTGCTCCATCATCCCGCTAAACTTCTCTTTGAGATAAGCAATATCTATACTGTCTGGATTCTCGGCTATTCTAATTAGGTGATCGCCAATCCTCTCTATATTGCGCACTATGAAGAGTATTCCCAGAAGATCAAAAGTTCTTTTGATTATGCCGCTCTCCTCACTTAATGCCCTTTTCGTTAGAAGTCTATTCACAGCCCTTATTATCAGAAAATAGAACCTATCAAGTTCGTTTTCTAAGTCATTAATATCTTTTAGTATCTCCTCTCTATTAGGAGAAGAAACCAAAAGTTCCAAATCACCAAGCATCGAGATTATCAGTGATCGAATTCTATTTAAAATCTCAGCGAGATTAACCTCCTCCTCAGCTAAAAGGCTTTTAGCAACAATTCTCTGAGGTTCATCGAGGATTATCTCGACTCCCGGCAGGCTTTGAAGTATTTTCCTTAATTTAACTTTATACTGCGGCATTTCACTTACAAAGTGTATTTCAAGAACATCATAACCCTGAATATAAGCTGATATTGCCAAGCGAACTGCCATATCCGGAGAATATTCTGTGGAAATTTCCAAAATCTTTTTCTCAGAGATTTCTCTGGGTTCTTTTGGGAATATTGTTACAGACCCATCAGGATTTATTACGAGCGGAACAATGTCACCCTGTTTTAGACCATGACTTTTTATCCATTTTTTTGGTAGAGAAATTATGTATGAGCTCCTGCCAGTAAATTGTATCTTCCGAAACTCCATAGATATCACCTCAGCTATATAGAGAATTCCAAAAGAGTATATAAGGCTTTTCTTATAGAGATAAAGAAAAAAGATCTCATCCCTTAGTTAGTTCAATTCCCCTTTCCAGAGCCTTAAAATTAACATCCCAGAGTTTTTCTCTCAACGTCTCCTTTATACCTTCGTAAAGACTTTCCTTTTTAAGAGGTATCAATCCTCTTCTAAAGGCATAGCCGAGCATGATAACACCAAGGGTTCTTGGGTTTATCCTATCTGCCTCGTGCTGGAAGTCCATCATGTGCACGGGGCAGATTCTGCTAAGGGCTTCCTCAATTTCTCGCAGCTCAGGGTACTTCTCCTTGCCAACGAGGGTCGTGGCAGTGTGTATAGGGTAGGCGTTCACCACTGCAACGCTGTTTTTACCCAAGAAACGAGCGTTCCTTAAAGCCTCGGCCGGCTCAAGAGCGAGCATGAGATTTGCTTTGCCCTCCTCGATGAGGGGGGAATAAACCTCTTCGCCAAAGCGGAGGTAGCTGAGAACGCTTCCGTAGCGCTGGCTCATCCCAAGGGTTTCACCTATCCTGACGTTGTAGCCCTCGTGCATTGCCGCATTCCCGACTATGCGCGAGAGCGTTAAACCGCCCTGACCTCCGACTCCGGTGATTATGAGGTTGAACTCCATTTCACTCACCGAAAGCTATAGCATTTTGACATTTTTAAAGATTAAGCCTGCCAGAGAGCATTACCCCTAACGTATGTCGCTACAACATTCCTCTCATCTCCTAAAATCATGAGCTTAGAAAGGAGTTCATCCATGTTATCATTGATAGACGCCAATGGTTCTGGATTCAGTACAACAAAATCCGCCTCCTTTCCAACTTCAAAGCTACCTATTCTGTCTTCCATCCCAAGGACTTTTGCTCCACCCATCGTCAGGAGATAGAAAGCTTTTCTAGGCGTCATTGCATTGGCATAATACGCATCCCTGAGAACTTTGAGCATTGAAAGGAAGGGTCCCGCAGCAACATCAGAACCTAATGAGATTTTTAACCCAAATTCTTCCTGTTTCCTTAAATCCATCACTCCACTGTGAAGGAAAAAGTTTGAAGATGGGCAGTGTGCTATTTTCGTTCCTCTTTTTGCAAGGAGCCTCCTCTCATAATCGCTGAGGTGAATAGCATGCGCTACAATCGTTTTTTCACTCAAAAGACCCGATCTATCATAGACCTCAGTATAAGTCAATATATCTGGAAAAAGTTCTTTAACAACTTCAATTTCTCCAATCTGCTCAGACAGATGAGTTTGAATATACAAGTCCAATTCTTTTGCGATTTGAGCTGCTTTCTCCATTAACCCCATTGTGCAACTAACAGCAAAGCGTGGCGTTACAGCATAGAACAGCCTGCCATCAAACCCATGCCATCTGGAAGCAACTCCGTGGATGTCTTTTATAGCCTTTTCCGGGGTTGTCAATAGCTCCTCCGGAGCATTTCGATCCATTAGAACCTGCCCAATAACTGCTCTAATCCCACTTTTCTCTGCTTCCTGAAATGCTATCTCAGTTGCTTCTTTATGGGATGAGGAATAAACAACAGCAAATGTCGTTCCATTTCTCAAAAGTTCAGCAAAGAATTCTTTTGAGGTTTTTCTTGCAAATTCTGGATCAGAGAACTTCGTCTCGGCAGGAAAAATGTATTTTTCAAGCCAATCAAGTAGGGAGCTATTTATTTTAGCCCTCTGATAAAACTGAGGAAGATGAAGATGAGTATCTACAAATCCCGGAAGAATTAGATAATCCGAATAATCAACAACTTCTCCTTTTTTTATTCTTATTGGAGTTTCGTTTGAAAGCTCTAAAATCCTTCCATCACCCTGTACAATCATGTATCTGTATTCATTTACCGTGGAAGGACTTTTAAAGCTGAGAATTCTACCCTTATAAATCCTAATCGTCATGGGGAGCACCTAAAATAATATGAGAAAATCCTATTTAAGATTTCTCAAGAATCAGGCTTTCCTGCGAAGCCGCCTTATCACAAATTCTCTATCAAGAGCACCGAGGAACGATGCCAGTCTTGGCCCTCTGTCTTTACCTATGAACAGTCTGTAGAGAATTCTGAACCACTCTCTACTTGCTATTTTCCTCTTCTTCGCAGCTTCAAATAAGATGTTGTTAAATTCATCGATGGCAAAACTTTCCCTGTTTTCAAGCCAGCTCGCAACTTCCTCAAGGGCATCCTCGATTTCAGGCTTGAGTTCAAGCTTAGGAACTCTTTCAAGAAGTGAGAATTTAACATTCTCCGGTGCATATTTCTTCACCCAGTTTTCGGCCAAATGAATGCGCAGTTTTATTCTCCCAATATCCCCATCGGTGAGTTCCTCAGGAACATGTCCCTGCTTCCTGAGAACCTCAATTATACCAGCTTCATCAAGATGAGGCATCTGCACAAGGGTTACAAGGAATCTAAAGGGTGCTTGAGCAATGAGTCTCTCAGGAATTTTAGGCATTGAAAGTTCGTAAGTTCTCTTCAGCTCTTCCTCTTCCTCAGGATTTTTGGCACTTTCAAAACCAAAATATATCCTCTCGACCCTGTCGAACTCGTCATAGAGATTAAGCAGTCCAAAGCCGAGATCAATCTTCAGCTCCTTATTGGGTCTGTGGCTGGCATAAAGGAACCTCACAAGTCCCGGCTCCATAACCTCGTAAAGATCGCTCAAAAGTATGACATTACCCTTCGACCCGCTCATCTTACCCCTCTGTCCTTTTATTCCCACAAATTCATACATCAAGTCTATAGGTGCGGACCATTGAAATATCCTTTCCACTATAACCCTTCCAGTATCATAAGAGCTTCCTGCCGCTAAGTGATCCTTGCCGGCAGGTTCAAAATCGACTCTAAAGTGTGCCCAACGCATCGGCCAGTCAACACGCCAGCGCAACTTTACGTTACCCTCCCGGATGTCAGTCTCACCCTCAGAGCCACAATGAGGACATCTGTATTTTATCTTCCATTCTCCATCCCACTCGACAAAATCTGCCTCTTTCCGGCATTTGGGACAGTATATTTGAACAGGTTGCCAGTTCTCTTCGAGATGGGGTTGCTTTGCCCTGTCACGAAACTCATCAAGAATGGCTTTTATCTCGTCCCGTTTCTCAAGCGCCCTCCTAACCTCCGCTGCATATTCCCCTTTTCTGTAGAGCTCTCGTGCATGGAGGAAATCAACTTCAATACCGAGTTTTTCAACCTCGCTCTCAAAAAGACTCATGAAGTGATCGCCGTAGCTATTATGACAGCCCCACGGGTCAGGAACCTCTCCAACAGGCATTGTGAGGTACTCTTTCCATTCAGCTGGAACGTTCTTCGGAACCTTCCTAAATCTGTCATAGTCATCCCACATATGGATGTGACGCACCTTCTTCCCTCTATCTCTCAAGGCATGTCCAACTATATAGGCTGTGAAGACCTCACGGAAATTTCCTATATGGACGTAACCGCTGGGCGTTATTCCGCTTTCCACGACATACTCATCCTTATCTCCCCGCTCTCTGATAATTTTTTCAGCAACATAATCAGCCCAATGAACCATAACTCACCCTCCAGCATCTAATTTACAGCATGCTTTTTAAACTTTGAGCAGCATAGAAAACTTTATAAAGTTGTAAATCTTAACTCTTATTAATTGTAATAATTAAACACTGGAGGTTATAAAATGGAGTTGGAAATCGAAAGAATGCAGATTTTCTTCCCTGCATCATTGGAGATTCAGGAGGAGCTGCTAAAAGCGGGCTTTAAAGTGCCTTATGACCAAAAAAAGTTAAGACACATATTCCGGTTGTTTCAAGCTTTTCCGCCACCAAGAGAATAAAAAAGGAGCGACTTTTAAAAGCTTTAGATTTCAAAGAAAACGGGAAATATTACACACTACCAGAAGAAAAAGCAAGAATTCACATGCTCGTGAATGAAAAAGGCTTCGTAACCTTTAAAATTCAGCCCTATGAGTATCATCTTGAGGATCTGGGCTTCACTTCAGCTCCTCCAAGACTCTGGAATACATGGGCAACATTTTCACTGAATTTTGGCAGCTTTGATGCTATAATAAATGGGCTGAAAGAGTATGTGAAAGAAAAACCAATGGGTATATATCTTGCCTCGCAAAGTACTGGCAGAGAGATTGAAGTTTATGGATACAAAAGTAGGAGAGCCAAAAATCTTGGAATTCCCGTTTTTGAATACAGTCTTGGAATGAAAAGCCTCACTCTTGCCGAGGAGTATTTTAAAGGAAAAGCCGTGGAGAACAGCGTTAATCCTGAAATACTACGTTATCTAAAACTCGGAGTCCGAAAAAGAAAGGAAACAAAGGCCGGTCTTAAAGTTGGGGTTGTATGGAACAAAGGAAAACCCACGAGAATTAACCTCAGGCTCTCAACCACAGCGCCGAAAATCAAGATAATTGGACTCTATGGAGAACTGATTGGAAAGTCCAGAGGAGAGCTTAATACTCCCGCAGAGTGGTATTTTACGGTTCATTCCAATGATCTGTACTGGGTCCTGATGGAGGTTTATTCGAGTTTCGGCGGTTAATTAAACGGACTAAGACATTGAGCGAAAGGCATATTAATGATTTTTCATTTCTAATTTCGGTGGGATGTATGAATCTGATAGGTTATGTCATAATAGCTGCATCTTTTATCATGTTTGCAATAGCACTCACGAAGAATCTCGGGGAAAAATATGCATGGATAAACCGTAAAATCATTCATTTCAGTATTGTTCCTGCCATTTTAATGTTCTACAATGGCCTAATTCCAAAGGAAATTTTTGCTGCAGCCGCTTTTATCTTTGGAATTTTTCAGTTATGGCCACACATCAGGAAGAGAGAGTTCTCATGGTATCAAATAGAGCACAACTATGGAGAGGTCTTCTTTGCTTTCTCAGCATCAGTTATTCCAATGGTTTTACCAAGGGAATATGCAACCGCATTGCTTTTAGCAATGGCAGTGAGTGATGGGGTTACAGGGGTTATAAGACATTTCTATTTCCAGAAACATGGCTTCAATGTAAAACTTAAAAAACACTGGACAGGGAGCCTTGGGTATCTGATAACCGCAGCCTTGATAGCATTTCTCTTTCTTGATGCCAATATATCCGGAAAAATAGGATGGGCTGCGATGCTGATGCTCGCAGAATATCAGCCGTGGTTGGATGACAATTTGGCTGTTCCACTGGTTGGAAGCCTTCTCTTCCTCCTCTATTGACCCCCTTCTACTGAGCCCACCTTACCTTGAGGCTGTCCTTTTTCACTTTGTTGAATTCCTCAACCAAAGCCCTTCCGGTTTTTTCCATGAAGTTATCTACGCCCATTATGCCGAGCTCCTTGAGACCGATGGCATCTACACCCTCAGGAATACCACTTGCCTCGACGTTTATTCCAATATGAATTTTGATGCTGACAGGTGAAACCGTCGCTATCGAGATGCTGAGTTTTTTGCCATCCACATAGATATCGTCGCCTTTTCTTACAGTTTTTACACCATAATTAGCCAAAACCTCAGAGAGCTTAGCTACGAAGAGCTTCTGGAGAGTTGAGGCGAAGAGTGCATTAACTAAATCGAAGACCTCGATTATATAGTGAACCATGTCATCGCCTCTAATTTCTTTGTTCTGGCGAAGATCTTCAATGTCAATCATTTCTCTCACCTTAACATCACATTTCCCCCGAAAGACAACAAGCGAATTTCCGAGTATTCCGAAGTTCCTGTAGGCCCAGTGACTCTGGATTGCAGAGCCGTCGTAGTCAATCCACCTATCTTTAATGATGAGCAACTCCATGCTAATCACCCCATCCTATCAAGGAGTTTCCTCAGCTCTTCAAAACTCTTTACGTCCGTCCACATATGAATAAACTTCAGGTTTGGGATTGCACTTACAACCCCATTAACATGGATAATCCTATCATCAACATATATGACTTCATCTACCTTATATCCTGCGGCTTTCAGTTCAGATATTGTCCTTTCAATCATGTTGGCCTTATCAGGATGTCCTTCAATCTTCGGGAAGATGAAGTAATCCCACAGTTTAAGAGCTTCCAGAATTGGACGAACAAACTCTTCCAGATTCCAACTCGCCACCGAAAGTAGAAATCGGTCCTTTGCCCATTCCAAGAACTCGCGAACTCCCGGAAAAAGGCTTAACTCTTCACCATAAGCATCAATTACTTTATTACCCACCACCTTCAATGGAGGCACCAATCTCGATGCATCCTTATGATCCCAAAGAGTACCATCTAAATCAAGAACGAGTAGCTTCATTACATCCACCAAGAGATAATCTCCACAAGTGAAGTTTTAACAATTACGATTAAGATTCACAGAAATGAGGAAGTTAAGGATTCTGAGGACCGTGCATAGGCGGATTGACCTATCAAATGCCCAGCCCTCGTTTCGAGGGCAGAAACCTCGGGCTGTTAGGAGCGGCAGGCTAAACGGGTCGGTTTCCCTTCCCGCTTACACCCCCGCCCTATTAAACGGGTCTTCTTCCCGAGCCCTCGTCCCAGGCAAAGGACCGGTCGCCCGACCCCCTGCGCCTGGGAGTGGCCGCCTATTTTCGGGGACCGCTTCGGCCTTAGATGCTTTCAGGCCTTATCGGACACGGCGTAGCTGCCCGGCAACCCCCTGTAGGAGGACCGGTAGACCAGAGGCCGCGGCACCCTGTTCCTCTCGTACTGAGGGCACCTTCCCCTCAGGCGGCCAACACCTCCGGTAGATAGCATCCGACCTGTCTCACGACGGTCTAAACCCAGCTCACGTTCCCCTTTAATGGGTGAACACCCCCACCCTTGGCCCCTGCTGCAGGACCAGGATGGGAAGAGCCGACAGCGAGGTAGCAAGCCTCGGGGTCGATATGGGCTCTCGCCCGAGACGACTCTGTTATCCCCAGGGTAGCTTTTCTGTCATCCCTGGCCCCCACCGGGGAGGCACAGGGGTTCGCTAGGCCACGCTTTCGCGGCTGGACCCGCCTCTGTTACGGGTCCAGTCAGGCCGGCTTTTGCCCTTGCACTCTACGGCGGATTCCTGACCCGCCTGAGCCGACCTTAGGGCACCCTCGATACCTTTTCGAGGGTGTGCCGCCCCAGCCAAACTGCCCACCTACCGCTGTCCCCCCGTTGGGGGTTAGCCGTACGGCAGAGGGTGGGCGGTGTCTCATGGACGGCTCCACCCGCCCCGGAGGACGGGCTTCGACGCCTCCCGCCTACGCTGCGCACCCCCCGCCGTACGGCAACGGCAGGCTGCAGTAAAGCTCCATGGGGTCTTCGCTTCCCACCGGAGGTCCCAGGCATATGCGCCTGGCAGTGGTTTCGCCGGGCCCCAGCCGGGGACAGTGAGGGCCTCGTTACGCCATTCATGCAGGTCGGCATTTAACCGACAAGGAATTTCGCTACCTTAAGAGGGTTATAGTTACCCCCGCCGTTTACCGGCGCTTCACCCGGTTGGACCCGGGCTTCACGTACCGGCACTGGGCAGGCGTCGGCCCCAGTACAAACCCTTTCGGGCTAGCTGGGACCTGTGTTTTTACTAAACAGTCGGGCCCTCCTAGTCACTGCGACCTGCGGGTTACGCACCCGCAGGCACCCCTTCTCCCAAAGTTACGGGGCCAATTTGCCGAGTTCCCTCGGCTGGGTTTCCCCCGACACGCCTTAGGCTTCTCACCCAGGGGCACCTGTGTCGGTTCTCGGTACGGTCGCGGTGGATCGTTCCCAGAGGGCTTTTCACGGGCCCCAGGGATTGGCGGAACCCCCCTTACGGGAGGCCATTCACGCTTTCATCCGGTTCTCGCCATTACGGCACTCCCCGGACTTATACGCTTAGCCGGCCTTGTGGACCGGTCCGCCTACCCCGAGGCGTCACCCTCCGGGCTTGCGTTGCCGCACCTACCACCGCGGTACGGGAATATAAACCCGTTTCCCTTTCGCCAGCGCCGAGTTACGGGCTGGCTTAGGACCGACTAACCCACGGCTGATGAACATTGCCGTGGAACCCTTGCCCCTACGGCGGCCGGGATTCTCACCCGGCTATGCTGCTACTCCCGGCAGGATCCACGATACCGACGGGTCCACCGGACCTTACGGCCCGGCTTCTACCCCACCGGCACGCCCGCCTACCCGATCACGGAGCAAACACTCCGTGCGCCGGGGTCTCGGCGGTCGGCTTAAGTCCCGTCCATTTTCGGGGCCCCTGACCTCGACGGGTGAGCTGTTACGCACTCTTTAAAGGATGGCTGCTTCTAAGCCTACCTCCCCGCTGTCTAAGGCCAAGGACACCCTTTGGAGTAACACTTAGCCGACACTTAGGGGCCTTAACCCCGGTTTGGGTTGTTCCCCTCTCGGGTGACGGCTTACACCGCCCCCCTACTCCGGCCATCTACGGCGACGGTAGGTTCGGAGTTTGACAGGGTGCCGGGGGATTTCTCCCCCTAAACACCCAATCAGTGCTCTACCCCACCGCCTACCTCCGGCCGGGCTATCCTGAGGGATAATTCGGCGGGAACCAGCTATCGCCGGCCTCGATTGGCCTTTCACCCCTAGCCCGAGGTCACGGGAGCGAATTGCACGTCAGCATCCCTAACGGGCCTCCATCCCTCTGTTGAGGGACTTCACCCTGCCCCGGGCTAGATCGACCGGCTTCGGGTCTCATCCGAGCGACTCCGGGCGCTTTCACACCCCGTCCCTCGGCGAAGCGCCTGCGGACCTGTCGGTTTCCCTATGGCTTCGGGGCTTAACCCCCTTAACCTCGCCGCTCGGATGAACTCCCTGCCCCGTGATCCAAGACGGACGGTGCAACCTCGGTCATCTCCCCTCGTACTCCCACGTCGCCGTGGTTTCCTTCGGGGAGACTCAACCCTTTCAGGCCGCACCCACCTATCGCCGTCTGGTTTCAGGCTCTTTTCACCCCCTGCTAGGGGTGCTTTTCAGCTTTCCCTCACGGTACTAGTTCGCTATCGGTCTCGGGACGTATTTAGGGTTGGGAGCCGATGCCTCCCAGCTTCCCGCCGGATATCCGACCGACGGTACTCAGGAACCCTGCAGGAGCCTGAAGGCTTACGCCTACGGGGCTATCACCCTCTACGGCGCCGCGTTCCAGCGGACTTCGGCTTCACCTTCGAGGCTCCAACACAGGGCCCACAACACCACATCCCCTGGGTGTTTCCACCCAGGGTTCAGTTTGCCCTGTGCCGCTTTCGGTCGCCCCTACTAACGGCATCGCATTTGCTTTCTTTTCCTGCGGGTACTAAGATGTTTCAATTCCCCGCGTTCCCCCTCCCGACTGGGAGTGCGGCAAAAGCCGCAGGAAGTCCCATTCGGGAATCCCCGGTTCTACGGCTGCCTGCGCCTCGCCGGGGCTTATCGCAGCTTGCCACGCCCTTCGTCGGCGCCCCGAGCCGAGCCATCCACCAGACGGCTTAGTTTTCTGCCCTCTACTCAGAGGACTGGGCATTTTTTGGGTCAATCCACCTATGCACGGCCCTCATCGTGATCCCTGTTCGGGACCTAGGACCCTTCCACCCCGAGCATGGCTCGGGATGTGCACCTCTTCGTGGTGGACCGGCCGGGATTTGAACCCGGGGCCTTCGGCTTGCAAAGCCGACGCTCTCCCAGGCTGAGCTACCGGCCCACATTGGACAGGCCCAACATCCCTTAAACCCCCCGGACGGATTTCCGGCGATAGGAGGTGATCGAGCCGTAGGTTCCCCTACGGCTACCTTGTTACGACTTCTCCCCCCTCACGGAGCCCGGACTCGACCCGGCC